>Ga0208648_1000221_pt1 | contig 60010 bp, 42 predicted proteins | sample AntAceMetag02UKL_FD_184772 | JGI IMG/M metagenome (GOLD analysis project Ga0208648, IMG submission 184772) | Saline lake microbial communities from Ace Lake, Antarctica - Antarctic Ace Lake Metagenome 02UKL (SPAdes) (version 2) | ecosystem: Environmental > Aquatic > Non-marine Saline and...
GGAATTTCTTCCTTCCGATTTTGAAGCTGTAAATATTATTGCAACAAAAAATGTTAATCCAAACAAACGCTTTTTTACTCTTTTTAATATGGTAAAGATAAATGGTGACGACCTGGTCATTAATTTTATTGATTCAGCTTTTGCAGACAGTTATAATTTGAAAATTCAAGTGCTGTTAACTAATAATCCGGAGGGAATAAAGGATGCACTCAATAATTAAAATATTTAGTGAAGACTTACAAAATAAAGACTGCAAATCATTTTCATACACAGTCAAAGGATATGAAAAAGTATTTGGAATATTGGTCTGTGGTCAGGGTGAAGTGTCATTGGTATTCAATAAAAATAATCGAGTTTTTGCAAATTCTTTTGACATAAGCACAGGAAAGGATATTGAGCCAAACAAAAGAGCATTGACATTTAAAAAGAAACTGAAAGATGATTTTATTAGTGGGAATGTTACAAAAACCAAAGCAAACGGAATATTATCAGTTTATCTAATAGTTGAGTAAAATGACAGAACAAGGAGCATTATTAAAATTGATGATTGAAAATGAAATGGGGAAACAAAAGGATCTCCAGACTGAAATTTCTAATCATCTTTTTGATTTTCCAAAAACAATAAAGCTCGAAGCTGATGAAATTGCATTTATCTCTTTTATAAGAATTGAAGCAAGCTCAAACTTTGTTCTTAATTATAGTTCTACAACAGAAAGTAGAAAGATTGAAAAAACTATGGCTGCACCGATGATAATTGAAAATAATATTATCACAAAACATTTAAGTTCAATAAAATTTGAAATGTCAAACAGTGATAAATATCAGGTATCAGTAGTAAAAATAAAATTCATAAAGTAGCAATGCAGAATATTTTCGACATACACGATTTCGATGAACATTTTATAGACCAGTTCACAACTCAAACCTTACCGATTTTCGACAGGTGGATGATCAAGCCATTGCAAAACGAAAAGAAGATACTCACAAGTGGAAGTTCTGAGGAATCAGACAAGTTTGCTGAATTTATGAATGAACACTCAGAAAAGGACTATCCCCATCCGCTTTTAATTGTTGTAGGTATTACAGAAAAAAGCAATCCTACCAAAATGCTTAACTCAACATTGCAGTATCATAAATTGAAATTTGATAAATATAAAGGTAATGAAATTGGAACACCTTTACAGTTTGGATACAATCAAAATAATCAAAATAACAATCAAATGATGCCTTTGCAGATGCGAGGTTTTGGACCAAAACCAAATAATGCACAGGCTAATCAGGGAATTTCATTTAGTGATATTCAGGGAATTGTAGATAAGAATGTTTCAGATGCAACACGTTCCATCAAGGCAGAATATGATGAAGTCAGTGCAAAACGTGAAGTTGATTCTATCAAGAGGCTTGCCGAATTAGAGATGAAAATGGAGCTGTACAAACTTGATTTGCGAGCAAAGGAAGTTGAAGGAAAGGAAAAAAAGTTACAGGATGAACAGGAAGATTTTGAAATGGAGAAATCAGAAGGTATGGGAACAGTTAAGGATTATACCAAAACTATTGCCGGAGGATTGCTTGAACTTGGCAAAGTAGCTCTTGGTTTGGATGACGATAAAGATGATAAAAAAGATAAGAGCAAAAAGGACAAAAAAAACAATAAGGATAGCAAAACTGATGATAACCTGAAAGGAACACAAACTTCATCTATTGATGATGACGGTTTTACTGAAAAAACTGATACTGCTGAAGAAAATAAAGAAAACACTCAAAAAGAAAGCATAAAGGATCTGCAGGATGTCGTTGGAGATTTAAGCGAGGAAGAAAAAATGGCTTTGCTTGATGTGCTGATTCCTGAAGATGAGAATAATGAGGAAGACAATAAAAGCGATACTTCGACAAACTCAACACAAGAAAAAGAAGAAAATCAAAATAATGATAATCTAAAAACTGAAAAAGATGAAAACATACAAACTGACAATAACAATTAAAGACGGTGATTCTGAATTACAAAAAAACCTTCAGCTTGAGGCAAATGATTCAAAAGAATTATCTCAAAAGTTAAATGCTTTGAAAGTTCTGAATGAGGCTATTAAGCATGATGATTTGATGGCAACTGTTGAGATGATCCATGAAAAGCCAGATTTGATTCCTGTGGTCAAAGATATGCTTGATGATGGAGATAAGTATTCCGAAGCTCAAATGATGATGCGTTTGCCAAGATATGTAAAAAAGGTACTAAGAGTGCTTAAGAGTTAAAAATGAATAATTAAAAATTAAGAATAAATGCATCCGGGATTAATAAAAGCAGCACAAAATGCTAAACAGAGATATAATTCTGTTAGTTCGGAAAATAAGAAAAGGGCAAGGTATCTTATCATTTTCATTATTTTGTTTTTGCTTTTCAGAAGAAAAATTACCGGTGCAATCCGCAAAATGTTTCATAAAGATATAAGTAAACTTGAAGTTGACCAGAGTAACCTGAGCTATGATCGTGGGGAGTATTTTTCAATGTGCTCTACACTTGAATCTGCAATGGAAGGTTCAGGGACACAGGAAAATTCGATAATGGATGTTATGATGAGATTACAGACACAGGATGACTGGAATTTTCTGCAGAAATCATTTGGAATAAGAAAAAAGGACGGAGGAACATTTTATTCTGATATAACCGGAGATTTAAAAACATGGCTGTCGGATGATTTGGATAGTGGCGAAATGGAAGAGGTTAGAGATATTTTAAGACAAGGTGGGATTAATTATTAGTTAAGAATTAAAAATTAAAAATGAATAATTAAGAATGGGTAGTTATGAGTAAGAAAAAGAAAATAATAGCTGTAATAATTGTAGCCATAGTTGGAACAATAATATTTTGGAAAAGGAATTGGATTAAAGGCAAACTTGGATTATCCAATAACAATTCAGGAAGTGATCAACAGGAAACTGATAGTCCTGCTCCCTCATTGCCATCAGGTATTGTTTACAAGGAATGTAAATTACCGCCTTACAAAATTGGATGTAAGGGAAAATATATAAAAGTTATTCATTATAAACTTAACTTAAAACATAATGCAGGTTTAAAAGTTGACGGGTATTTCGGGAAAATGACAGAACAGGCTCTTGAAAAAGCTGGATACGGAAATTCACTTGATATTGAAGAAACAAAAAAACTAATAAAATAATCACTAAAAATTAAAAAAATGTCAGCACGATTAGATTACATTAAGAAATTCACAAATGCAGTAATTAAAGCTGCTAAAGGAACCGGCTTGTTTCCTTCATTATTTATGGCTCAGGCAATTTTGGAGAGTGGCAATGGCCAAAGCTCGCTTGCTAAAAAGTACAATAACCATTTTGGCGTAAAAGCATCACGAGGATGGAAAGGTAAAGTAATTGACATGAGAACCAGAGAGGTTTTTGATGGCAAGGATGTTTATATCAAAGATGGTTTTCGTTGGTATAATAATCCTAACGACAGTTTTAAGGATAGGGTTGCTTTTCTGAAAAATAACCCAAGATATACAAAGCATGGAGTGTTTTCAGCTAAGACACCGGAGCAACAAGCCGATGCATTACTTCGTGCCGGTTATGCAACTGATCCAAATTATGCAAGTACATTAAAATGGTTGATCAATAAGTACAACCTGAAAGCATTGGATAGTATGGCATTAAAAAAAAACGAATAGCCATTATAATAATAATCCTGACAATAGGAATTGCCTGGTACTTTAGAAAAGATATTAAGAAATGGATAAACAATTAATTATAACCGTCATTGCGAACGAGGAACGAGTGAGGCAATCTGCCAATATCAAAGTCAGATTGTTTAACATATTAATTATTTTAACAGTTCTGCTAATAACTTCATGTAGTCCACAAAGAAGATTACACAGATTAATCACCAAGCACCCGGAATTAACTCAAATGGATACTATTGTATTTACTGATACTACAATAATACCGGAAGTTAGAATTGATACTATTGTTCATCACTCAGCATTAAAAGACACAGTAATTATTACAAAAGACAAACTGAAGCTTCAGTTAATAGAAATAAACGATACCATCTACATAGAAGCTCATCATGAGCCAGACACTATAATTATTACCAAAGAGATTCCGGTAGAAAGAATTATTCATATAGAGCCTGAAAATAAGTTTTTGAAGTTTTGTAATGGGTTTAAGTATAATTTTTTGATTTATATCATATTATTAGTTTTAGTATTTAGTTTATAAGATAATTAACTTGAAGAATAAATCTTAATTATTTCATAATTTTTAGTTTAAGAGAAAATATTTAATCATATTTAATTATATTTAATGATTCTTTTTTTTATCTTTGAATTCTATTCTTTTAAAACAATAAATTATGAAAAACATTACAATTAAAACAATAATTTTACTAAGTATATTATTTGCAACTGTAAACCTCTCAATCGCCCAATGGACACAAATTGGAAGTGATATTGATGGTGAAGATTCTTTAGACTATTCAGGGTCGTCAGTAAGCTTAAGTTCTGATGGTTCTATTATGGCTGTTGGTGCACCTTATAATGATGGTAATGGAAGTAATTCAGGTCATGTAAGAATATTTGAAGATGTTGCAGGGAATTGGGTACAAATAGGTAGTGATATTGATGGAGAAGCAGACAATGATCATTTTGGCACGTCAGTAAGTTTAAATTCAGATGGTTCAATTTTAGCTATTGGGGCACCAGGAATTGATGCGGGACATGTAAGTGTATATGAATATAGTGGAGGTGTTTGGACACAATTAGGTACTGATATATATGGTGAAGCCACTGGAGACCATTCAGGTCAAACGGTATGTTTAAATTCAGATGGAACAATTGTAGCAATAGGAGCAGAAAATAATGCTGGTTTTGGCGGTAATAAAGGACATGTAAGAGTTTATGAATACAGCGGAGGAACATGGATACAAATGGGAAATGATATTGATGGAGAAGCTGAAAGTGAATCTTTTGGTAAGTCAGTAAGTTTAAGTGATAATGGATTAATTTTAGCTATTGGAGATTATAGAAATAGCGGTGGTGGAATTTCGGCTGGTCATGCTAGAATATATGAATTTTCTGGAGGAAACTGGATTCAATTAGGAATTGATATTGATGGTGATGCTTCAAGTGAAACAGGTAATTCCGTATGCTTAAGTTCAAATGGACAAATTGTAGCAATTGGTGCTCCTGCTTATGATGGTATTTCATTAAATGCTGGACTTGTTAGAATATATGAGTATTCTGGTGGTAACTGGATTCAAGTTGGAAATGATATTAATGGAGAAGCTCAAGGTGACGAATTAGGCTATTCAGTTAGTTTAAGTTCTGATGGAACAATTGTAGCTGCCGGAGCTTATTATAATGATGGAAATGGAACTTCTGCCGGTCATGTCAGGGTATATGAATATAGTGGAGGGACTTGGACACAAGTTGGTAATGATATTGATGGGGAAGCTGCAGATGATTTTTCCGGTAGACCAGTAAGTTTGAATTCTTTTGGAAATATTGTTGCTATAGGTGCATATGGAAATGATGGAAACGGAAATGAAGCAGGTCATGTAAGAGTTTATATGAAACAAGGTTGTGGCACAGTAACCGACTACGATGGTAATGTCTACAACACTGTAAGCATAGGCAACCAATGCTGGACAAAAGAAAATATAAGAACCACACATTATTCTGATGGTACACCAATTACAAAGGGCTCTATAATACATGGAGATGCAAGTTGGGGAACAGACCAGGCATGGTATTCTTGTCCTCCGAATAGTACAAATGACGGAGAAGATTGTGCAGCAGCAGCTTCTCTTGGTATGGTCTATCAATGGAGTGCTGCAATGAATGGTTCAACAATTGAAGGAGCACAGGGAATATGTCCTGATGGTTGGCATGTTCCAACAGATGTGGAATTAAAAACACTTGAAGGCTTTCTTGGTATGACTGTAGCCCAGCAGAATGCTACAGGATGGCGTGGTACAAATGAAGGTAGTAAAATGGCTAATAATGTTGCAGACCAAAACTGGACTATTGGTGTTTTAACAGGCGATGTTGATTTTAGTGTTTCGGGTTTCGATTTAGGTCCTTCGGGTTATCGCTTCACAAATGGCAGTTATAACACTCGAAGTACATACACTAACTTGTGGTCTTCTACTGGGAATGGTACCAATGCGTGGAATCGATTCTTTAGTTACGATCGTACCGATGTAAACAGGGACGAATACAACAAGGCGAACGGTTTTTCTGTGCGTTGTATTAAAAATCCACTTGATACTTGTTTAGGATTTACTATTGATACTTTAAACATACAAGATGCAACTTGCGGTTTAGATAATGGTACTGCCGAAGTAATTGTAAGCGGAGGCACATCACCATTTACTTATAATTGGAGTAACGGAGATACACTTGATATAGCTGATACACTTTCAGCAGGAATGCACTCCATTCAGGTAGTTGATTCGCTTGGCTGTTATGCAATGGAATATTTTATAATCAACAGTACAGGAGGACCTATAATAATAGTTGATAATGTAGTTAATGTTACATGTTATGGAGGTAATAATGGTTTAATAAACCTAACAACTACCGGTAGCATTGAAAGTTATGTATGGTCAAATTCGGCAACAACAGAAGATATCACTAACCTTACAGCAGGTAACTATCAACTTATGGTAACCGATTTCAATGGCTGTATGGCATCGTTTGATACAATTATTGTTCAGCCTCCTCCACTTGAAGTAACTTTTGATATTGTAAATCCAAGTTGTTTAAATAGCAATGGAGCAATTACTGCATATCCAACAGGAGGAATATCTCCTCCATTTTATAGTTTTAATTGGAGTTCAGGTAGCACAGCTCAAACAGCTAGTGGATTATCAGCAGGAACATATACAATAACAATAACAGATGACAGTCTTTGTACTCTTATCGAAAATATTGTTTTAACAACAACAGGAGGCGGTCCTGTTATTACTCTCGATTCTGTTATAATTGCAGGCTGTGGCGGAAACGATGGAGCTATTTATGTTTCTGTTACAGGAGGTACAACACCTTATGCCTCTTACTTGTGGTCGGAAGGAACAATAACCGAAGACCTTATTGATGTTAATCCCGGTATATATTACCTTACCGTAACAGATGGTGCAGGTTGTATTGCTGTATTTAGCGAAGAAATAATTGGAATAGAACCCTTAGAACAACCAATTTGCGTAGTAATGGTTGATAGTGCAACAGCAATGAACCTTGTTGTATGGGAAAAAGTGCAAACTACGGGTATTGAGCATTACAATATTTATCGCGAAAGTTGGTATGCAGGTCAGTACGATTTTATAGATGCAGTTATGTACGATGATATGAGTGAGTATGTTGACCCAACGGCAAATCCGGCAACACGTTCGTGGCGTTATAAAATTTCTGCCGAAGATGCTTGTGGAAATGAATCGCCATTAAGCGAGCATCATAAAACAATTCACTTAACAATAAACGAAGGCTTGGGACAAACATATAATCTTATATGGGATCATTACGAAGGATTCCCCTATTTTACATACTATATTCACAGATATATGAATGCTACGGGTTGGTTACTGATAGATTCGCTTCCTGCTAATTTAACATCTTATACCGATGATCCTGGAACAATGGGCGGATTGCTTTACAAAATTAGTATTAATACACCTAATGCGTGTATTCCAACAAGTACAGTAAAAACAAACGGAGGACCTTATAGTCATTCTGTTTCAAATCTTGAGGATAATGGAATTGCAGTAGGTATTAAAAGCATTATTAATAATATTGAAGCAGTAATTTACCCAAATCCAAATACCGGAAACTTCATTATTGAATCTGATTTTAATATAAATACAATAAAGATTTATGATATTGTAGGAGAATTAGTTTATGAAAACAAATTTAGAAAGGAAGTAAATATCACAAATCTAACAAATGGTATTTATATTTTAAAACTGTTTGATAAACAAAATACAGCTTTGGCAACATTTAAGGTTATTAAGCAATAATAAATAAAGTAATTCAATATAAAAAAATGTCTCTGTGAAGGGGCATTTTTTTTATCTATAACCTATTCTATCTTTAATATCCTTCACATTTTTTTCTTTAGTCAACTGTTCCATCTGGGCAAGTGGGTTTAATTCTTTTTTCCTGCGGTAATTGATATTTTGCCGGCATCTGTGCGTAGTATTTCCTTCTCAATACTATTATCCTGATCGTGAATACAGGGTTGATTATTCGGCTTATTAAAACCAGATAAAAATATTTCTTGCTGAATTTTATAATTTATATCTATTTTTGAGAGATATTTTAATATTATGGCAAAACAAATTAAAAAACTTTCAGAAGAACAAATAGAAAGGGCTGCAAGTCTTATAAAATCTCTTAGTAATCCTATAAGGATTTTAATAATTAAGTATTTGGAAAATGAAAAAGAATTATCGGTAAAACAGCTTCATAATTTGTTAAATATTGATAGTTCTACTACTTCATATCATCTTAAGATGTTAAAAGCAAAAGGTATTTTAGGTGCAAGACGAAAAGGTAAACACACATTTTCTTATTTAAAAGAAGATAGATTAGAATATATTATTGAGTGTATTTCTCGGCTTGCAGCTTCTTATTATTAAAATTTCAAAAAGCTAATTCTATCTATACCCAAATCTTTCCTTAATATCCTTAACATTTTTAGCTTTAGTAAGTTCATCCAAGTTGCCAAGAGGGTTTCTTCCACGTTTTCTACGATAAATGATATTCTGCCGGCATCTATGACAACAAGCATAAGAATCATATCTATGCGTTTCATAAGGAGTGCCACAAGAACAACAAAGCTTCAGGTATTTTGTTCGCAGAATATTTCCTTCAAGTATTTCGCCAGGAACTGAAGTTCCATAAGATCTGGTTTGCTTTTCTACTTTCACACCAATAGTATTCAAATCACAAAGATCTTCTTTCGGAATTAATTTTACTTTATTCATAATAACTTTTTATTTGCAATAATAAAGTATCTCAAAATATCACTTTCCTTTAAGTGTACTAAGTGTCATTAAAGTTTGTTAAATGCCTTTCATTTCCTCTAAAAGTATATAAATGCAAGATTATATTCAGATTTTAAAAAGAAGACATTTGCCTGACACAAGCTGGACATTCGTTAGGCATTAGCTGGACATTTGTTAGACATTAGGGAGACATAAGTCTTACAAAAGTGTGAGATATGGGGCGATGAAACATAGTGTTTATAGGTATTTGCACAGGTTTTCATGTGTATTTTATTTATTATAGATTACTGTGAAAATAGAGAAAATATATTGCAAGTCAATGCATCTCCCACCTTACTTGTTTTATGAGTGTTTTGGCTATTTTCATGAGGCTTTGTTTGTGTGTGGACAGCAGAGGGTATGTTAAATCGGTTTTATACAATAATCTTTTGAAGGGAAGAAATGGCTCAAGGTTCGGGGGTAAGAGCCAGCGGGGTCTGGGTGGAGCGGATTTCTTCCCTGCAAAAGCAAGAAAGAAAACTCATAAATATTATACTGCTATTTTTTCAGTTTTAGAAAACTCCAAAATATAATCAGCAGATTTTTGAGCTTGTGATGAAGCTTGAATAATAAACTGCTTATCATTTTTCATAACAGATAACCAATTATCAATATAATCTACATTATCAGTAATACGGTTTTCAAAACCAAGATAAGCACAAATAAAAGCAGTATTAATTTCTGCAATTAATTCTTCAAAAGCATATTCTTTAGATCCAAATTTGTTTCCCTTTGGTCTGTCTAATCTTGAATTGTGCCCTGTCCAGTGTCCCACTTCATGAAAAGCAATACTATAAAATGCTTCTTTTGAAACAAATTGTTTTCGTTCCGGTAAATATATTTTATCCTCACTATGTCTATAAAAAGCGGAATTTTGCGGAGAATGAACAATATTTGCTCCTGTGCTATTTAAAACGTGTTCGGCTTTTTCATCTTTTTCAAATTCTGTCAAATTTTCCAAATCATATAATTTGTAATATTCATCAGGTAGTTTTTCAATTTGTGATATATTAAAAACAGAATATTGTTTGAGGTAGCCAATTTTTTTATAATCCAAATGGTCAATACTTTGATTATTCTTGATAAGATATTCAACTTGCTTAGTAATATTCCTGCCTGTTTTTTTGTCAAGATATAAAACGGACTTATAAACCACCATAGAGGCTTTACTGCCTTTTTTTATTCTGCCTTCAAGTTTAGAAAGTTGTTTAAAGGTCATCCATGAGTTAAAAGTGTGGTTATATTTTCTTTTCAGGTAATTCAATAAAAGCTGATTTATACCGTTGTATGTGTGTTTAGATACTGCATTTTGAGCAAATATTGAATCTCCCGACAAACTAAACCAGGACTCTGAATAATTATTCTGTTTATGCTGTTCAAGCATTTCAATTATAATACTTGTAATTCTATCATATATATTTTGTGTGTTCATGATTTTTCAATGTTTATTAGTTGTAAATCGAATTTATTAATTAAGTTTTTCAGATTAGGATTTTGTTTTATCATCTTGTTAAGAATAGCTTTATCATGTTTTTTTATCTTCATGTTTTTTGATATGATTTTTAGTTTATTCATAATAAAAAGATTTAAAAAAGGTGGTCCATTTAGAACCACCTTTTCAGATTTAAAATTTAATTTGATTTTCAATTTCGCTGATTTTCTCAATCAGTGTTTCATTGATGGATTTTACAACTTTTGTAAAAACCTCAGAATTTGAAGTTTGAAACTTGTTGCCATTTTCATCAGTCAAAACAATGCTTTCATTGAATTGATTAGTACCAACAACAAAAGAGTTAAGTTTTTTACGACTTTCTTCTAAAAGTTCCCTTTTGTCAATAAGAGTTTTCAGGTTTTCAACTTTCTCAATTTTTTGGTCGAGACTTAAAACAGGTTCTTGAACTTCTTCAATAGGAGTTTCAACCTTTTTTTCTACTGTTGGCTTAACTTCTTCTTTTTTGACATTGTTAGGCTTTTTTTCAATAGGTTTAAAATTGGGTGAAGATTTTACAATTGCATCATCTTTTTTCCCTTTACCATTACCACTGGTTTTTTTAACTTTTACTGTTTCCATTTTATAAAAATTTAATGATTAATAAATAATTGAATTGTAAATAATAGCACTGCACAAAACCACAAATGCAGATTAAAAGATTTTGAGAGTGTTCAAAACCTATCTTTCTGCTTATTTCCTGTTTTTTGTACATTTCTATATGTCTTTTAAAATTTTTCATATGCATCTTAATGAGTTTATCGAGTATGTTCTGCCGGTTAATAGAAAATCAAAATAATTTCCAGCAACAGTGATAGTCCTTAGTGTTCAGAATTTCAATATTGATTATTAATAGTAGTGATGAAAGCTGTAATGGTTTTCACAGGGTTGGAAACAGATTTTGTCAGGCAGAAAATCGTAGCAATGTTTTTTCAAAAATTTTTCTTGTAATCGACAAAGGAGTGGAAAGAAAATTTTTGATAAATTATTGCTTTGCGTTGGCTTGTGTGAAAGATAAGTGTAAAGTGAATTATTAAATATTCTTGTAAATCCAAAAAGATATAATTAATAATATTTTACTTTACTCTTATCAGCAAAACGATTTTCTTGTCAGGCAAAATATGGAGGGTAGGTGGTGAAAACCGTTACAGTGAAAACTTAGCAATATGTATATTTGAAGTATTATAATTCTGAACACTTAGGAATATCTATTTATCTTCTGTTGTGGACATTATTTTGGTTTTTAAGCTTTGCAGATACATACCGATACTCATTCAGTTAGCAAAAACCGATTTTACAAGCATTTTAATTGGTGCAAAAAGCAGTAAAAAATAAGCAGGGAGATAAAAAAATAATTCTAAATTTAAAGGTGCGTTTATTTCTATATAGGAGAGATAACAATACTTTTTTAGTTTAACAAAACATGTAATTGATTAAAAATAAATGGATTTTGAAGCACAAACTTTTTTAAATTTGATAATATTTATATAATTTTGATATTAAATAATTATTAATGCGAAATTAAAAGGCAGTAATTGAGCATCTTACGGAAAGGTGTTGTTGCTCGGATGTTAGGCACAAGCAAAACAGAGACCAGAGAATGACAAATTTGCTACAAGAAAATATTGAAATGAAAAGTCCACGGACAAATAGCACATTTGGTTTTTGCCGACACAAAAAAAACCAACCCAAAAAAACCAAAAGAGCAATTTCTTGCCACCGCACGGAGAAACAGCAACAGTATCAACAAATATGAAAGATATAAGAAAATATATTGAAATATTGACTGAATTTGCTGAAAGGAAATTAAAAAATCATTTTCAAATTGAAAAATTAGAATTAGATAATTTTGAGACAATAAATTCTTACTTGATTTATCAAACAATCAAGGAAAACAAGAAGCAGAAAAACACACTAATCTACGTACCTGATAAAGAAACAAAATCACAATTTTATATTCCTGCAATTTTCACTCTTGCTCTATACAATTTTATTGACAATTATTTAGACGATTCTACAAACTATGCAAAAGGCGATATTATTCAAAAAAAAGGTCAACGTTATGAAATAAATAAAATTTCAACGTCTCATATTGAATTAATAAAAAAAGATAAATGCAATACTAAAATAACTATCAAACCTAATGCAGTTAAAAGTTATATCATTACGACAGCAAATTTAAAAAATAGGCAAGTAAAGTTGAAATTTGATTTTTATAGAGATTTTTTTAATGATATGTTGGCGGTTGGAGATAAAGAAATACCATCAAAGTTTAAATACAAATCGGTAATCGTAACAGATAAAAGCATTGAAAAAGAATTGAAGAAACATACAATTAAAGATAAAAGTATTCACAAAGCTTTCCCTTTTCAATACATAACAAAAACTGGTAAAAAGACCGACAACTTACCAATTGACCCGATGATATACATAGTCAATGATTATGAAACCGCACGTAAACAAATTTTTGATAAAGGAATAAAAGTGCGTAGTGTAACTATTATCGGCTCAAATAAATATAAAGATTGCCACCTTCAAATATCAGAAGATTTGAACAATAAAAGAATTGAGAATTGTCTGATGGTAGGAAGTGCTGATATTGCTGAAAATTCTATTCCTGATTTACTCAAATGGAAATGGACTTTGCCAGAATTAAATTACTTCAATTATTTTACAACATACCAAATAAAAAAGATTGTTGTTGAAAATGATGAATTTACTAATTATCTAAAAGATTTTGATTCCATAATTGCTCGGTTAGAAAATGAATATGGAATTAACCTGAAAGAATTATACAAATTTGTAAGAAATCTATTTCCAATTATTATTCCATCAGACCAAAGTAGATTAATTACGCAACTTGATAATTTATTGATTTATTTTGAAAAAGAAGGAAAGGATATTGTTGAAACTGCATTTTATGAAATAGACGAATATGATTACGAAGAAATATGGGATGATATTTTTGAAAAATTCAGTTCTTTAATTGATTGTAAAAGAGACAGTCGGACAAAATCTGAAAAAGTACAGGAATTTTATAGAATTGATTATTTAGTTGTACCAAAAGAATATTTAGGTATTTGGGACGAAGAAGTAAATAAAAATATTATTAGAAATATTATCTCTTTTAAGGATTTTGAAAACCTTGATATAACAAATAAAACAATCGTTTTCTTAGGTTTTTTCGGGTACAATCATTTAAAGTCAATGATATACAATTCAAACCAAATAAACATAATTTTATACCCACAAGAGAAAGAGCATTTTGATAGCAATTTCAATAGACTAAAAAGGGAAACATATTTTGAAATTAGAAATTCTGACAGAACTACAATATCTGGCATCTCATTCAAAGAAACAGAAAAGATTGAGAATATTTCAGAATTAATCTCACGATTATTTGAGCAAGATGACAAGAGTAAAATAAATCCTGATTATTCAGAAGTTAATTCATCAAATATTATTAAAGAATTAACATTTGAAAATGACACAGATATTTTGGAGCTGGATGAAAATAAAACAGTCTTATTAAAAATCAACCAAAAGGAACGCTTTGAGAAAGTTAAAAACCTAACCATTGGCGACAAAATCCGAGTTTATGACAATTCATCAAAAGAAGAACTTTATCAAGTTGCATTAGAATTTGATACTGATGGAATGTTTACAAAGATTGAAAAATTTTCAAAACTATGGAAAAATGAGTTTCAAAATTTTTATGCAAAATTTAATTTATTGAATGAGTTACACCAACATCTGGTAAATAATGGACTATCTATTAAAAATGAACTCACATTAAAAAATTGGCTAAACCCTGACAGTGATGTTAAGTTCCCGCAAAGCAATAAGGATTTATTTGTTTTAAAAAAGTCAATTAATTCTAATTTGATAAATGAAAGTTTTAGTGATATACTGAAAAGCAGGCGATTATTCAATGGAATTATGATAGCCTTAGGCAGAGATTTTAGTGATGAGATTACCGATTATTTTCAAAACAAGATTAAAGGAAAATTACTAAAACAATTCTCAGAAAAACAAATACAACAATTTGTTGACCAAAATCTTAAAGAAAGAATTATTAAAACAATAAAAGTAATTAATAATGAGCAATAATCACGATAGTATAGCGAGAGATGTTTTTCAGGCAAGAATAAAAAAAGGTCTTTTGGGCCCTGGCTCTGATATTTTTGCTTCCGAAAAAGATATAAGTGATGAAATAATTGCAGATTATCCGTTGCAAAGATATTACACAGGTGTTCTTTTTCCTGAAAGAGAAAGAGTTAAAACACTTGACGAAAAAGCTGATTCAGAACTTAATAATGAAACTGAAAGTGACGAAAACGCAGTGTTTGAAACAGAAAATGAAAATTCTGAAAATAATCCAATTGATAATAGCAATGCCAACAAAAATAAGGAGACTAATGAAGATGATGAATTAAAAATATCGCAAAACACATTTTTTCCGTCTAACATCGGCTTAACTTTTTGCATTGCTAATAATATAAAGGAATTTAATGTTGAATTTTGTTTTGGTTTGTATTCTCAAATAAAGACAGATATTAAAATTAAAATATCAAAAGAAGATTTTGATGAATTTATAAACCATCCTACTTTCCCTTTTAAAAGTATTTTAACCTATGATGAAGGATATATGGTTTTAGAAAGGAAATTAAAGGGTAAAAGTAGGCAACCAAGAACAGAAGAATTTGCAAGATCTGATGAATTTAAGAAATCTGATGAATTTAAGGATAGCTCTTTAAAGTATAGGTTTCATTATTTTGAGAAGCTTTTAGGAAGAACGTGGAAAAGAGAGAATATTGTTATTAAAAGAACTATTCCTGTAACAGAAATAACAAAACCTGAAACAATAATTGAAATAAATCTTGCAAAAAAAAGCGATACATTTTTTCGAGCATCTTATACTGTCAGAACTTACAACTTTCCAAAAAACCCAAATAATACTTATGTAAAAATTCAATTAGCAAATACTTCTGATAAACACCCTGCAAACAAGTTTTCTAATGCTAATGAGCGTTTGAATGCTAAAGCTATTTTTCAGGCAGAAATAAAGGTAAACACAAAGGAACTAAAACCTTATAAGTCATATGTTGAGCTAAATCCATTAGACCAAGAAGCCGAAGTACTAAATTTCCTGTACAAAGATAAATTCAGTTATGGTATTGGGCATAACTGCTCTGTTGTTTGGGATAAATCAAAAGACACAATCCAAACAACCTTTTTGCCTGAATATGATGTAAAAGACACAAAAAACAGTTTTTCAAAAGAAGATTTTAAAGATAATTTAGATGACTTTCTTTCATTAAATGAAAGTTTAGATATTTACAATTTGTCACATTTTTCAGGTAAAAACCAAACTGAAATAATTGAGCGATTAACGTCTTTTGTTGATTTATATGGACAATGGATAGATTCACAAAAACAAAAGCCATCGGTAAATCCGGAAATTGAAGAAACTATTTTTAAGGATTTGGATTATAATCTCAAAAGGTTAAAAACAAATATAGAACTACTAAAAGAAGACGATATTTTTAGGGCATTTCAATTAGCAAATTCTGCTATGCTTATTCAAATAATCATCTCAAATGATAGTGATTTTTCAGGCAAAGAGAAGGATTTAAATGAGTTAAATTCTGAAATAAATTATCAAGATATAGATTTTTTTAAAGATTATAATTTTGCTAAACTACCTTTTAATAGACCAAAGTATCGCCCCTTTCAATTAGCATTCTTATTATTAAACATTGATAGTATAACGGATTTAAATTCTGATTCAAGAAATAAAATTGTTGATTTAATTTGGTTTCCTACTGGTGGTGGAAAAACAGAAGCATATCTTGCTGTTGCAGCCTTTACAATTATTTATCGTAGGTTGATGAATGAAACAGGATTTGAAGGAACATCGGTAATAATGCGTTACACATTGCGACTTCTCACAGCACAGCAGTTTGAAAGAGCATCAAGATTAATAGTTTCGTTAGAGTTCTTACGAAATCATTTCACAAATGAGTTACGAGAAGAACCAATTGATATTGGAATGTGGGTTGGAATGTCTTCCACACCAAATACTTTTAAAGAAGCAGAAGAAAATGTAGAAGAAATAAATGAAGAATGCAATAAGAAGAATGGTAATCCTGAAAGCAAAAATGTTTTCCAAATAAGTTCTTGTCCTTGGTGTGGAACAAAATTAATGACTAAGAATGATTACGGGAAATGGGATTACGGATTTGAAATTATTGGTAAAAAGAAAAATGCTGAGTTTAAAATTAAATGTTTAAATAAAAGTTGTCATTTTCACGATCAACTGCCTATTCAGGTAGTTGATGAAATGCTTTACGAAAATCCACCAACATTGCTTTTTGGAACAGTTGACAAATTTGCAATGTTAGCTTGGAAAGCTAACGGACACAGGTTTTTCAATTCACTTGATGATGATAAATTACCACCTGACTTAATTATTCAAGATGAATTACACTTATTAACTGGTCCGTTGGGTTCAATAACTGGTATTTTCGAGAGTGTAATTGAAATGCTATGTACAAAAGATGGAAGAAAACCCAAAATAATTTCATCTACTGCAACAACACGAAATACAAATGAGCAAATAAAAGCATTGTACGGTAATGAAAGGAAAGTAAATATTTTTCCACCATCTGGTTTAAGTTACAGCGATAGTTTTTTTGCAAAGGTCTCAGATACTGACAGTAAAAGAAGATACTTAGGATTTATCCCAACAGGCAAATCAACAATTGATACGCAATTACAAATGATTGCCAATTTGTTTGTTGCTCGATTAGAAGCATATAAAAAACTCATTCAAAAAGGTGTCAATGATTATGAAATATTTGATAAATATTGGACAATTGTTTCATACTATAATAGTTTAAAGGATGTTGGGAAAATTCACAATAAGGTTGGTGATGAAATTTCAACTTTTACATCAACATTACAAAATAAGTTATTCGGTGATAATCCTAATTATAAATTTAATCACGCCTATTTATATAACAGAGATGAAGAACTTACAAGTCGAATTGACAGTTCAAAAATTAAACAGACATTAAAACGGCTTGAAGAAAATACATTTAACGAAAATACGATTAAAAAAGATAAAAACGGAAACACTTATGTAACTGACATCATTGATTTAGTATTGGCAACAAATATGATTTCGGTAGGTATTGACATTGATAGGTTTAACATTATGCTTATAAATGGACAGCCAAGGAATATTGCTGAATATATTCAGGTTTCCAGTAGAGTTGGACGAAAGTATAAAGGTTTGGTTATTGATTTATTAGATGCAAATAGAGCAAGAGACAAATCTCATTTTGAGCATTTTGTTCCATTCCATCAAGCATTTTATAAAAGTGTAGAGCCTGTAAGTTTAACACCGTTTACCGAGAATACCCTTGAAAAGATGCTTGCAAGTATTATGATAACTTATGTTAGACATAAAACAACTGATGTACCAATGGCTTCAAATGATTCTGCTCAATATTTCCAACCTGAAATGTTAGATGGTTTTAAGTCTGAAATAAAAAGGCGTTTTTCAAATAATTCCAAAATCTATCAATTATTTGAGCGTAAATTGGAAAATTTGTCTGATGATTGGTTAGACCAAATTGAAAATCACGAATTAAAAAATTATGAAGCTACTAAAACAGAGATTGGATTACTTGTAAAACCTGCTGAAAAGAATTTTGATAAAGATGATTTATGGTCTGTTATGCAATCAATGAGAGAGATTGATACAAACTCATTTATCAAAGTTAGATTACCAAAAATTAGAAGAAATGGCTAAATATACAGAATTACAAACACGAAAATTAATAAGTTCATATGGTGGCGTTGGGTCTATCATTGAAACTATTGAAGGTGCTTTATTGATTAAAGATTTTGATAAATGGAAATTTTTTTATTTAATTGAGAAAGGGAAAATAGAAGTTCAAGAAAATGAGAATATTAATGATGACCGTCTATTGAGAAGATTGAAATTTTACTTTCCTGATTTAGCACAAATTGTAAAAGTTCCTGCTAACTATTCTGTATTTTATAATGCTTCCTTACCAAAACTAAAAGACCACATCATTGATGCTGAATACTTCCCGAAATGGATGTATTGTTCAAAGTGCAATAGTTTTAAACATATTGATGATTGGTATAAAGGCTGGAAAAATGTTTTTCATAGTAAGGAAATCAACAAAATAAATGATTCATTTACACCGCCTAAATGCTATAAATGTTATCAAAAAGCAAAGAAGAACAAGGAAAAGAGAAGATATTATCCATTAGAACAAGTGCGATTTATACTAACAGCACCAAATGGGAATATCAAAGATTTACCTTGGGATAAATGGACAAATTTATCTCACGAAAAAGATGAAAATGGTCAACAAAAAATAGTATTTAATGGTAAATGTTGTACCAAACAAGATTTAAAATATTTACGCTCAGATACTTTTTCGGATTTTTCGGGAGTTAGAATACAATGTAAAAATCCAGATTGTAAAACAAAAGGTAAGCAGGTTTCACTTGCAGGTCTTTTTGGTTTAAGAGTTCCTGATTTTGATAGAAATGGTGAAATAAAAATTGTTGCTGATAACGAAGGTAATCCAGTTTTAGATAACAAAGGGAACGAACAGAAAATTTTTTATAAACCAGTCATCCGAACCAGTAATAGTGTTTATTATCCATTAATAACGAATAGTTTATATCTGCCAACAGCAGAAATAAAAAAGGAAATTAAAGATAAGATAAAAACACTTTATAAAGATGCTGAATTTTCTGTTGAAAAAATACAAGGGAAGATTAATAATGATGAGATTAAACTTACGATAAGCGAGATTAAAGAAATTGTTAATCCACAAGAACAAGATTTTATCAAGGAAGTTGATTATCGTCTAAAAGAATACAATTATCTAACAACTAATGATAGTCCCGATGATAATGACCTTGTATTTGAACAAAAAACATCAGAATTACTTAATGATTTTGGAATTAAGAAACTCTTAAAAATCAATCGTTTAAAATTGACATCTGTTCAAACAGGTTTCAGCCGTCAGGAACCTGTTGACAAAGACTTATTTGCAGACAATACTATGGGCGATTTTATTAGAGTAAGTAAAGAAGCTGTAAAAGCAAAATATACATCTTCAAAGGGGAAAGCAACAAAACTATTACCAGGTATTGAAAGTTTTGGTGAAGGAATATTTATTGATTTTGATTTAGACAAAATTACTTCGTGGTATAATGAACAATCAAAGAATAAGGATTTTAAGCATAGAATAGAAACATTACGAAACAATGCAGAGAATTCTGAATATAGGTCTTCGGAAGAAAAGACAAAAATGTTTTCTGATTTAAGTTATTTAGCCAAATTCATTTTTATTCATACATTCTCACACATTTTAATAAAAGAATTGGAGTTTCTAACTGGTTATTCTGCTTCATCAATTTCAGAAAGACTTTACATAAATGAAGATGATATGCAAGGTGTTTTGATTTATACAATGGCGGGGGCAGAAGGAAGTTTTGGGGGCTTAATTTCACAAGCAAATTCAGATAGATTTATTAAAATTGTAGAATCTGCATTGGCAAGAGCTAAAGATTGTGCTTCTGACCCTATTTGCTATAATTCAGAAGGACAGGGGGTTGGTGGACTAAATCTTGCTGCTTGTTATTCTTGTACTTTATTGCCCGAAACATCTTGTGAAGAATTCAATAGTTATTTGGACAGAGCATTATTAATAGACAATAAATATGGATTTTATAATGAATAATAATTGCCAACCCCAAAAGCCATACACATTGCCAAGTCGCTCGAAAAAGGGAGCTTAATTGCCCCCTTATATATTAAATAGCGATATTGTATTTATCATTTAGATGTTGCATATCCTTACCTACTTTTTTATCTAATAGTCTTGCATAAATTTTTGTCATTTCTATTGATGAATGTCCAAGCATCTTAGAAACAGTTTCAATAGGGACATTATTATTTAGTGTAACAGTAGTTGCAAAGGTGTGTCTAGCAAGATGGCTTGAAAAGTGCTTATCTATTCCACATAAATCGGCAATCTCTTTTAAATAAGCATTCATCTTTTGATTTGATTTTACAGGAAGTAATACATTATTTAATACACAATCATCATGATTTTTATATTTATCAAGTATTTGCTGAGTAACAGAAAGTATTGGGATAGTACTTAAATTATCAGTTTTTTTTCTTTTAATTTTAATCCACTGACCACCATCAGTACCTGTAACAATATTTTCTTTAGAAAGTCTTTTCAAATCGGAGTGTGCTAAACCAGTAAAACAAGAAAACACAAAACAATCACGAATTTGTTCTAATCGAGTTGTATTAAACTTTTTATTAATAATAGAACTTAATTCTTCTTCTGAAAGAAAACCACGATCAACTTTTTTTAATCTCATTTTGAAATTAAAGAAAGGGTCTCTACTTAAATATCCATTTGCAATTGCAATACGAACTATTTTTTTGAAGTTTTTTAAATATTTCATAGTAGTATTATGAGAACATTTACGAACAGTTTTAAAATATATTTCATAATCTACCATAAACTCATGATTTAGTTCTGTAAGATAGAGATCATTACGTTTGTATTTTGATTTAATAAAGTTCTCGGTGAAGCGTAAAGAAGTTTCATATCGTTGAATTGTTGATGGAGAAAAATCAATATTAACTAGTGTTTTTATTTTTTCATTATGTTCTCTGTACAATTCAAGAGTTTTCTTCCCTTTATTCTCTTCAATACCTAAATACATATTTTTTACAGTTTGTGGAGTTACTGGATTTTCACTTTCTCTTAAGTATTTATAGTGTTCGTATATTATTGATTTAGTAGAGAATAAATAGGCATTTATCTCTTTAGCTATTTTGTTGTTACCTAGGACTATTCCAGCATTAGGGTTCCAATCCCCGACATTTATATTTCTATTCAATGACATTTCTGTGGCTTTCCCATTAATCGTAACACGCAGATAGATAGGTGCTTCTCCGTCTTGATTAGTTCTGTGTTTCTTCAAAAAGAAGAGTTGTGTAAAAGTGTTCCTGTTTTCCATAATTTTCACTCATTTAATTAATACAAAATTAGTTATTATGGAATACTTTTAAAAATGCAAAGGACTGTATAAGAGTGCAAACGCATCTAAATCGTGTCCACGATTTTATTTTTTTTGTGGACACGATTTGGACATATTAATATGTCGAAAAACGCCCTTTTTTGCAGAAGTTGATGGAAACAAAAATGCCTGATTACTTTCGTTATCAGGCATTTGCGCTACTTTGCATTTTCACTTGGCGGAGAAAGAGGGATTCGAACCCCCGGTACGTTGCCGCACAACGGTTTTCAAGACCGCCGCATTCGACCACTCTGCCATTTCTCCAAAATTCGAGTTGCAAAAGTAAAAACATTTTTTAGATTTAAAATAATGAATGAGGTTTTTTTAGAGAATTATAGTCCAAGCGCTTCAACTATAATTTCAGATATATCTAAATTTTGTTTTTCTTCTTCAATGTTTTTGTATTTCAGTCCGTCGGTCATCATTACCATGCAATAAGGACAAGCAGTTATAATAATATCAGCTTTTGTTTCAATAAAATCTTCTATTCTTTCAATAAATATTTCTTTTTCACCTTTTTCGGCTTCTTTAAACATTTGTCCTCCACCTGCACCACAACACAAAGCAAAACTTTTTGTTCTTTTCATTTCAACTTTTTTCGAAGGAATTGCATCAAGCACAAAACGAGGTGCTTTATATTCTCCGTTAGCTCTACCCAAATAACAAGGGTCGTGAAATGATATTGTTTTATTTTTAAATTTATCGCTATTTATTTTAAGTTTTCCATTTTTAATAAGTTCTTTAAGAAACTGTGTATGATGAATAATTTCATAATTCCCGCCAAGATCAGGATATTCATTTAAAAAAGTGTTATAAACATGTGGGTCACAAGTAATTATTTTTTTTACTTCATATCCATTAAATATTTCAATATTCATTAATGCCTGCATTTGGTAAAGCATTTCATTACCAGATCTACGGGCAACATCTCCACTCGATGATTCTTCTGTACCCAAAACAGCATAATCAATTTTTAGATACGTAAGTAGTTTTGCAAATGCTCTTGAAACTTTCTTATATCTATCGTCAAATGCACCGGCACTACCAACCCACCATAGATATTCCGGCTTTTTGCCTTGTGCAAAAAGATCTGACATTAATGGAATTTCAACTTTCTTCATCTGTTTATCTTTTTATATTTCATTCATTTCTAAATTCTCTGCCCACAACATTCTATCTTTCTGAGAAAATTGCCATGGGGCACCATTATTTTCAATATTTGAAAATGTAGTATTAAGTTCTGCAGGGGCAACAGATTCTTCCATTACCAAATATCTACGCATATCAATTATCAACGATGGATGATTAATATTTATCGGGCATTCTTGTGCACATGCATTACATGTTGTACAAGCCCATAATTCTTCTTCGCTTATATAATCCCTTATTAAAGATTTAGCATCAGTAATATCCTTATTTCTGATTATACAAGGTCCTCGTTCTTTCATTCTTGCTCTTACATCTATTAATATTTTGCGAGGCGAAAGCATTTTCCCTGTAATATTAGCCGGACAAACTGCTGTGCAGCGACCACATTGTGTACACGATAATGAATCAAGGTAATTTTTCCAGTTTATATCTTCAATGTCAAGTACTCCAAAGCGTTCAATGTCTGTCCCTTCTCCTTCTGCAGGTGTGGCAAATGCAGCATCGGGGTCCATCATTAATTTAACCTCTTTTGTTATACTTTCCATGGTTTTAAGCTTACCCAATGGCTCAAGATTGCTTAAGAACACATTTGGCACAGACATAAATACATGAAAATGCTTTGAATATGGAAGAATGTTGGCAAAAATAAATATTAATAAAATATGCGACCACCAGCTTATTTCATATAATAAATGTGTAGTACTATGGTCTAAGTTTGAAAATAAAGGTGCTATAAATTTACTTACGGGATATACACCAACAGTCTCAATTCCAAGATTTAAATAAAATACATTCATGCCTGTTAATGAAAGCATAAGAAAAAGAATTATTGTCAATGCTAAATTAGCATCTTGATGAGATTTCTTTTTCATTTCAATTCCTTCAAATCTCTTAACATGCATAAAAACTCTTCTGAATAAAAATACTACTATCGCGATTGCAATAAGTAGTGCATAAATATCACCAGCAGCCAAAAGAACATCATAAACAATTCCCAAAGGACTTAATACTCTTTCCAATCCAAAAATTCCATCAATAATCATTTCTAAAGAGCCGAAAAGTATTACACAAAATCCCCAAAAAACCAAAGCGTGTAAAAATCCCAATACAGGCATTCTGAATATTTTTGATTGAAGAAAAACAACATTAAATGTAAGGATAATTCGTTTTCCAAAATTTCTTATTTTGAATGCCGGTTTTGTTATTTTAAAAAATTTATAAACTTTTATTGCAGTATAAACAAATACTAAAATAGTTATTATTAGGACAGTAATAAAGGCAATTTGTTTTATCATCTTTATAATTTTTAATTACTATATAAGCATTAATATTACTATTATTAATAGGGATAATAAAAATTCATAATATGTTTTTAAATACAATATAATATATAGCACTATTTATCAGGCCGTAGCATAAAGGCAATAAAAATGATTAATATTAAAAAACATAATGTTTTCTGTAAATAATGAATACACTTTTAGGTAATTTTGACGAAAAATATAAAATATGAAACGGAAAACAATTTTGACTATCAATCCCGGCTCAACATCAACAAAAATAGCAGTTTTTCAATGCAATGATTTAGTTTTCTTGAAAAACATAAAACATTCAACAAAAGAACTTGATAAATTTAAAAATATAATTGAACAATACGAGTTTAGAAAAAACATTATTATTGAAGAACTTAAAACAGCTCATATTGAAATTGATGAGATTGATGCTGTTGTTGCAAGAGGTGGTTTAGTTAAACCAATCCCATCAGGAGTTTATATTGTTAACAAAAAACTCAAAGAAGATTTACAAAAAGGTGTTCAGGGTCAACATGCTAGTAATTTAGGTGGATTAATTGCTGATAATATTGCCAGTTTACTTCCTCATGCAAAAGCATATATTGCGGACCCTGTTGTTGTTGATGAATTAAATGATGTTGCCAGAATTACAGGACATCCTGAGTTAGAAAAAAATTCCGTTTTTCATGCACTAAACCAAAAGGCAATTGCAAGAACTCACGCAAGGGCAATTGGAAAAATATATGAAGAATTAAACCTAATTGTTGCTCATCTTGGAGGAGGAATTAGTGTTGGTGCACATAATAATGGAAAAGTTATTGATGTTAATCAGGCACTTGATGGCAATGGTCCGTTTTCTCCTGAAAGAACAGGCTCTTTACCAGTAGGGAAATTGGTAACTTTATGTTTTAGTGGCAAATATTCGGAGGAAGAAATTCGAAAAATGCTAGTTGGTAAAGGTGGTTATGTAGCATATCTGGGAACAAATAATGCTTATGAAGTTGGAGTACGAGCAAATGACGGAGATGAAAAAGCAAAATTAATACAAGAAGCATTAGCATATCAGGTAAGTAAAGAAATAGGCTCATTAGCAGCAGTTCTTAAAGGAAAAGTAGATGCTATATTGCTCACAGGAGGCATTGCATACAACAATAATTTTATTGTACTTATTAAAGAAATGGTTGAGTTTATTGCTCCGGTTGGTGTTTATCCCGGAGAAGATGAAATGAAAGCATTAGCAACAAATGGACTAATGATCTTAAATGGAGAACTTGAAGCTTTAACTTATAAATAATAATTTTTATTTAAAATCAAGTCTTAATTAATATTATTAATTACATTTGTTTTAATTATTTAATTACAATTTGAATATGAAACCAACACACATTGAACATATTGGTATTGCTGTTAAAAATTTAGAAGAGGCAATAAAATTTTATGAGAACATTTTCGGACTAAAATGCTATGCAATAGAAGAAGTGAAAGAGCAAAAGGTAAAAACTGCTTTTTTTAAAATTGGGCAAACAAAAATTGAATTATTAGAATCAACTGAAGCCGAAGGTCCAATTGGTAAATTTGTTGAAAAAAGAGGTCCGGGAGTTCATCATATTGCTTTTGCAGTTGAAAATATTGAAGAAAAATTATCAACATTAGAACAAAAAGATATTCAGTTAATAGATAAAACTCCACGAAAAGGAGCAGAAGGTTTGGATATTGCATTTATTCACCCTAAATCCACTTTTGGAGTATTAACAGAACTTTGTGAAAATAAAACTAAAAAATAAAATTTATTATGCCAATTGAAGAAAAAATTCAAAAATTAGTTGAATTAAGAGCAAAAGCTCGCTTAGGTGGTGGTGAAAATAAAATAGAAACCCAACACGATAAGGGAAAATTTACTGCAAGAGAACGCATTTTAATGTTATTAGATGAAGGCAGTTTTGAAGAATTTGACATGTTTGTTACACACCGTAGTACTAATTTTGGATTAGAGAAAAATAAAATTTTATCCGATGGAGTTGTTACCGGATATGGAACAATTGATGGAAGAGTTGTTTATATATATGCTCAGGATTTTACTGTATTCGGAGGTTCTCTTTCTGAAGCTTATGCCAAAAAAATCTGCAAGATCATGGATCAAGCAATGAAAGTTGGTGCTCCTATAATTGGATTAAACGATAGTGGTGGTGCAAGAATTCAGGAAGGAGTTACAAGTTTGGCCGGATATGCCGAAATATTTCAAAGAAATATTATGGCATCTGGAGTTGTTCCTCAAATTTCAGCAATTTTTGGTCCTTGTGCCGGCGGAGCAGTATATTCTCCCGCACTTACAGATTTTGTTATTATGTCGGAAAAATCAAGTTATATGTTTGTTACAGGTCCTAAAGTAACAAAAACAGTAACCGGCGAAGATGTTACTATTGAAGAACTTGGTGGAGCTCATATTCATGCGTCAAAATCAGGAGTTTGTCATTATGTTACAGACGATGAACAGGAAGGAATTTTATTGATTAGAAAATTAATAAGTTTTTTACCTCAAAACAATCTTGAAGAACCGCCTTTAACAAAGTGTACCGACCCAATAGATAGAATGGATGAGAATTTAAATTATATTATTCCTGATAACCCTAGCAAGCCATACAATATTTTAGATATTATTTATTCACTGGTAGACGATGGTGAATTTCTTGAAACACACAGATTTTATGCCAAAAATATTGTTGTTGGCTTTGCCAAATTTAATGGAATGCCCACAGGTATAGTTGCAAACCAGCCAAATTTTCTTGCCGGCGTATTAGATATTGATTCTTCAAGAAAAGCAGCACGTTTTGTTCGCTTTTGCGATGCTTTTAATATTCCAATACTTACTTTAGTTGATGTTCCCGGATTTTTACCTGGCACAGCACAAGAATATGGCGGTATTATTATACATGGTGCAAAATTAATGTATGCCTATGGCGAAGCAACAGTCCCTAAAATTACCATTACTTTAAGAAAATCTTATGGCGGTGCTCATGATGTAATGAGTTCAAAGCAATTGCGTGGTGATTTTAATTATTCATGGCCAACAGCAGAAATTGCTGTAATGGGACCAAAAGGAGCCATTGAAGTAATTCATTATAAAGAATTAAGTGAATTTACATCTGAAGAGGAAAAAGCAAAATTTATTGCAGAAAAGGAAGAAGAGTATAAAGATAAATTTGCTAATCCCTATGAGGCAGCACGATATGGATACATAGATGATATAATAGAACCAAAAAACAGTAGGTTTAGAATTATAAGAGCATTGCAAACACTTGCAACTAAAAAAGATTTAAATCCACCAAAAAAACATGGCAATATTCCATTATAAAACTTATAATTTATGATTAATACAACTTTAATAAACATATCTTTTGACTGGAAATTTATTGATGAAAATGCAATTACGGTTGCTATTGTTGGATATTCAGTAGTATTTACTGCTCTTGTAACATTATTTTATCTCTTCTCATTATTGCCAAAGCTAATTAATATAAATATTAAAAATAAACTTCGCAAACAAGGTAAAACCGAATGTATTGACAAAGTTAGTGAAGAAATGATTGGAGATGTAAATGCAGCAATTGCCATGTCAATATATCTACATTTTGGCTCACATCATGATGAAGAATCAGGGATTGTAACTGTTAAAAGAATTGATAAGCGATACTCTCCATGGAGTTCAAAAATATATGGAGTAGCAAATAGACTTAATAATAGATAAAAAATATCAAGGCAAAAAAAATATAAACAATGAAAAATTATAAATTTACAATTAGAGGTAAACAATACGAAGTTGACATTAAGAGTATTGAAAATAATTTAGCCGATATTGAAGTAAACGGAACATCTTATAAAGTTGAAATTCACAAAGAAATAAAAACAACTAAAACACCAACTTTGGTTCGTTCTGATATTAAAATCGCTAAAAAACAAGAAGCTGCTAAACCGACTATGTCTAAACTATTTCAGGTAAAAGCTCCTTTGCCTGGTAATATCCTTGAAATTAAAGTTAAAGAAGGTGATAATATTAAAAAAGGTGATATTCTTTTAACCATGGAAGCAATGAAAATGGAAAATAATATATTGTCGGAAAAAGAAGGTGTTGTCATGAATATAAAAGTAAATACAGGACAATCAATATTGCAAAATGATGTTTTAATTGAAATTGAATAATCAGGGTAATTATGAATAAAGTTTTAAAAATATTTTTAATATCAATAATTGCAATTTTGCAATTTAATTATGCTTTTGCCGATAATACAGATATTGAAAATCAACTAACATCAGGCAAATGGATTAATAAATCGGATGGTTATATTCCAAATGCACTTGGAAATTCTGATATAACAGTTGAAAGAATTAGAGCTTTTGAGTTTCAGAAAAACAATGTGTTTTTTATGGATACTGCAAAACAAAAATATTCCGGCACATGGAAAATATCCGACAATAAAATAATTCTAAATTTTAATCCTAAAACAATTACTCATTACAGCAAAAACACAGACCCTAACAGTAGAACTTATAAATATAATACAAGCGAAGAAATAATTAACCTTGGACAACGTACAGGTTATATTGATGATGAAATTTTAAAATTAGACGATGGTGCCGAGTATAAAAATTATTCAGGTGCTGTTTATGGTTTAATGAATTTTTGGGAGTTTACCGGTTTTGCAAACGCTACTCCCGGACATTTAATAATGGTAGTTATTGGATTAATTTTTATATTTCTTGCAATTAAATTTCATTACGAGCCTTTATTACTTATACCAATAGGCATTGGTATTATTATTGGAAATATCCCAATGTTTCAAGCCGTTGATTTTAACCTTAAACTTGGAATTTACGAACCAGGTAGTGTTATGAATATTTTCTACAGCGGTGTTCTGCAAGGTTGGTATCCTCCACTAATATTTCTTGGAATTGGAGCTATGACAGATTTTTCTTCCTTAATTTCAAATCCTCGCTTAATGTTACTTGGGGCAGCAGCCCAAATTGGAATCTTTGCAACATTTCTTGGAGCATTAACATTAGGCTTTGCTCCCGCCGAAGCCGGAGCTATTGGTATTATTGGCGGTGCCGACGGACCTACTGCAATTTTCTTATCATCAAAACTTGCAAACGGTATTAATTTACTTGCCGATGGTACAACAGTTAAAAACCTAATTGGACCTATTGCAATTGCTGCATATTCTTATATGGCACTTGTTCCTGTTATACAGCCTCCTATTATTAAATTGTTGACATCTAAAAGAGAAAGACTAATAAAAATGAAACCTCCACGTTCGGTTTCTAAACTCGAAAAAATACTATTTCCAATAATAGGTCTACTGCTAACAGCATATATAGCCCCCACAGCATTACCATTGCTTGGAATGTTGTTTTTTGGCAATTTGCTTAAAGAAAGTGGTGTTACAAAACGCCTTGCTGATACTGCAGGAAATGCACTAATTGATACTATTACAATTTTGCTAGGATTAACTGTTGGTGCTTCAACACAAGCAGATGTTTTTCTTACTTCCGATTCTATTTTGATATTTATACTTGGTGCAGTATCGTTTATGGTAGCAACAGCAGGTGGTGTAATGTTTGCAAAAATTATGAACTGGTTTTCTCCAAAAAGCAACCCTCTAAACCCAATGATTGGTGCTGCGGGAGTTTCGGCAGTACCCGATAGTGCCAGAGTAGTGCAGGAAATGGGACTTAAAGAAGATCCTACAAATCATTTATTAATGCATGCTATGGCTCCTAATGTTTCGGGTGTTATTGGTTCGGCAGTTGGTGCAGGTATTTTATTGAGTTTTTTATTGTAGTATTAGAATATCCTCAAAAATACATAAGTTTATAATGATTTGCAAATGCTTATTTGTGATTGGCTCCAATTAGTGAACAATCTGTACCTATTGGTAAGTAATCGGTGCCATTTAGTGAGTAAAGGGTGTCTTTTTGTAAGCAAAGCCCGGCTTTTGGTGAGTAAAGCCCTGCTTTTGGTGAGTAAAGCCCGGCTTTTGGTGAGTAAAGCCCGGTTTTTAGTGAGTAAAGCCCTGCTTTTGGTGAGTAAAGCCCGGCTTTTGGTGAGTAAAGCCCAGCTTTTGGTGAGTAATGCCCTGCTTTTGGTGAGTAAAAGGTCTTATTGCTTAGATTATTAAATGCAATTTAATAACTTTTAAATTATATTTCAAAAGACAAGTCCAATTAAATCTATGGCGATGATAATGAAACAGGAATGATTTTTCCATTAAAATATTTACTCCCGTTAATTGAGAAATTTGCAATAAATTCTGCCATTTCTTTTGCATTGAGTGGAGCTTTATAATCAGGGAAAGCATTGTTTAGCATTTCAGTTTGCACAGCTCCAAGTGCCAAACAATTAATTTTTATATTAAGATCTTTAAATTCTTCGGCAATACATTCAGTTATATTAGCAAGTGCCGCTTTGCTTGCACTATAATACGATAGCCCAGGAAATTTTGAACTTCCCTGAAAACCACCCATACTACTTATGTTGACTATATGTGGATTTGTGCTTTTTCTCAATAATGGCAAAAGTGTTTTAATTAGTGCCGATGGTGCAAAAAAATTAGTATTAAATATATTTTGAGCATCTTTATAAGTAAAATCTATGAATGGTTTATTAATTAAAATCCCTGCATTATTAATAAGTATATCTATTTGTTGTGTTATTTCTTTTATTTTATCAATTAATTCATTGTTGTTGTTAAGAATATTATTAATGTCAAAAGAAATTGTATAGATGTTATTGCTATTAATATCCCTTTTTATTTCCTGAAGTTTTTTATTATCTCGCGATATAGCAATGATTTTATAATCAGGGTGATTTTCACTAAAATAATATACTAATTCTTTGCCAATACCTTTACTGGAACCGGTAATTAGGATTGTCATAACTTGTTTTTTTGTGCTAAAATAAGTAGAAAATTTTAATATTCATTAATTAAAAATAAAATTATTGAAAATTAGGGTTATCTGAGAATCTAAATAATTAATTTTAATCATACAGAATTAATTGATAACATATCGTTATTAATAGTATGAAAAGCCTTGAACATAAAGCAATCAAGTTTTTTGATCTTTTTACAAAAAAAAATTGATTTTTATTTCAAATGAAGCAGAAAAATATATCTTTGTGCTAATAAATTAAATTAATTTGATTAATTTTTACCATAATTCCCTTACATTATGTTTGGACAACTTGAGAAAGGTGATAAATATGCCAATCGAAGAGAAATAGTATTTATCATTCTTGCCGGATTATTTTTAGGTTCATTAGCCATGCTTAATATTTTAGGTTTAACGAGGCAAATTGACTTATCATTTACTATTTTTAGCATAAATATTCCAATGAAACTTTTTATAGGTGTTTTACCATACCCTATAACATTTTTATGCACAGATTTTATTAGTGAACTGTATGGAAAAAAGCGTGCTAATACTGTTGTTTGGGTTGGATTATTATTAAATTTATGGGTGCTTTTTATTGTATGGTTAGGCGGAATATTACCGGAAGTGCCGGAAATGATAGCAGAAACCGGGTTGCCGGCTATTGATGATCCAAACAGAGTTTTTTATGAAATAAGGATGCTAACTTTTGGAGCTGTCTCCGCATCAATGATAGCATATTTATCTGCACAATTTGTGGATGTTCAAATATTTCATTTTCTCAAAAAGCTAACAAAAGGAAAACACATGTGGCTAAGAAATAATGGTTCAACATTAGTTAGTCAGTTGGTTGATTCAGTCGCTGTTATACTTATTACTTATTATTATGCTCATGCTATTAAAGTTGAAGAAGGAAAAGTATTTGAAACGTTAATGGTTTTTATTTATTCAGGATATATTTTTAAATTACTATCCGCACTCTTAGATACAATTCCATTCTATGCAGGAGTAAAAATACTATCAAAATATCTTAATATTGAACCAAATCATATGTTTAAAGAAAAAGAATCGGTAGAAAAATAGTCAATGAAAAAACAAATTAAAATAGAATTCTAAAACTCTATTATTAGAATAAATGGCAAGCAACAGCGTAATAAACAAACTTTTAAATATTGAAAAAGAAGAACAATCTTCTGTATATCTGCTATTGCTACAAACTGTTTTTCTTGGAATATTTATAGCCATTTTTGAAATTTCTGCCACAGGATTATTTATAAACACTTTTGGTGAATCAATGTTGTCACAAGCATATCTTGTCTCCGGAATAATTGGATTTATACTTACAACTATATATTCAAGACTTCATGCAAAAATTAAATTTTCTAGATTAATAATATTTAATTTCCTTCTAATTTTTATATTAACTATACTACTTAGAGTAAGTTTCTTTTTTTCTGACAGTCAGTATTTGATATTTGCTGTTTTTGTAATGATGGGGCCATTGAATATACTTAGCATTGTGGGTTTTTGGGGAGTTGCAAGTCGGTTGTTTACATTAAGACAAGGAAAAAGATTGTTTGGATTGGTTGATTCAGGTCAAATTGTAGGGATGATAATTATAAGTGTTTTAGTTCCTGTGCTTATAAATTTATTGCCTGATAATAAAGATTTATTATACATCAGTGGCGCAAGTGTTTTTATTGCTTTTATAGTTCAATTAATAATATCCGGAAAATTTGATTTAAATAAAAATTCTCCAACCAAAAATTCTGAAAACGACGAAAAAATAAGTATTGGTGCGATATTTAAAAACAAATATGTTGTTTATATGGCATTATTTGTTATTTTATCAATGATTGCCGCATTTTTTGTGGTATATGTTTTTCTTCCGGTTACAAAAGCTAAATATCCGGGCAATGAAGAATATTATACTTTTTTAGGTGGATTCACTGCTGCTTTAATGACTTTCACATTGCTTATTAAAACCCTTGCTTACAACAAATTAACAAAGGCTTATGGTTTAAAAGTAACCTTATTATTACCGGCATTCTTACTCGGAATTTTTGTTGTTTTAGCAATTTTTATAGGAACATTTTTTGGATATTCTATTGACGTGTCTACCTTTATGTTGTTTTTCTTATTGGTTTCCTTGGGTAGGTTATTTTCTGTTTCTCTAAAAAGTTCGATAGAAGTTCCGTCTTTAAAATTATTGTACCAATCTTTAGATAGCAATATTAGATTTCGGGTTCAAGTAATGATTGACGGAATGATTAACGAAACTGCCGCAATTATTGCTGGAGTTATATTACTAATTTTTAGTCTTCTTAGTTTTATTGAAACAATTCATTATTTATATTTTCTTGTAGCAATTATTATAGCATGGATTTTTGTGGCAATTAAGTTATATAAAGAATATCATTTTTCCTTAGAAGTAACTCTTGATAAAACAAAAGAAACTAAAACTAAAACAGAAGAATCTGTTAAAGAAAGTGAAAAAAACATTACAAAAAACATAATTGAAAACTCAAATCTGACTTCAATCATTGAATACACGAAAGCTCTTGATCCTATTAATTATGAAAAACTTTATATAAAATGCTTAAATTCAAATAAAGACTTTATTAAAAAAGATATATTAAACAGAATTAAAAATGAATACTCTTTTGGGTTAACTAGTCAATTAAAAGATTATTCACATCTGGAAAAAAACATTGAGAATAGAAAATATGCAGAAGAATTAGTTAAACAATTTGAAAAACTTTTAAATAAAAATGAAGTAAAATTAAAACTTCCCGATCTTGTTAATTCGGTTTATCCTAAAGATAGGATAATGGCTGCAAATATTATTAAAGAATTTAATAATAATGAAACATCAAAATTTTTAATAATTCTATTACGAGATTTTTCAATAGAAGTTAGAATTGCTGCAATAAGAGCTGCTGTCGTTATAAAAGACAAAGAATCTCTTCCTATTATAGTTGATTATTTATCAAATAAACAATTGAATATTTATGCTTATGAAACCCTGAAACAATACGGCAAAGAAGCATTGCATCAATTAGAACTTTATTTCTACAAATCAGGTCTTGATTCTAAAGTGCAAATTCAAATTTTAAGATTATTAGGCTTGTCAAAAAGTGATGACGCAATAAAATATCTATTAAACAAACTTAATTATTTTAATAGAGAAGTAGTTATTGAATCTTGCTCAGCTTTACAGAAATGCGGATATATTGCTCAAAACGATGAAGAAAAGCAAATTCTAAATCAACTTATAATTGAAAGTATAAAAATAGTTGCCTGGAATATGAATATTCTGATTAATATAAACGAATCAGAAATAGGAACAGAATTAAAAGACGCAATAATCAAAGAAATTGAACATAATTATGATGAAATATATCAAATATTATCAATAACATATAAGCCATCTTCAGTTTTGCATGTTAGAGAAAATCTTGAAACAGACACAGCAGAAGGTATTAGTTTTGGATTGGAACTTCTTGATCTTTTTGTAGATGAGAGCACAAAAACTTTATTATTTATTCTGTTTGAAGATGTTTCTTATAACGAGAAAATAAAACGTTTTCAGGATCATTTTGCACTTGAAAAACTATCAAGTGTAAAAATATTAAACTCAATAATCAACAGAGATATAAACTTTATTTCTAAATGGACAAAAGCAATTGCAATAAAAAATTTAACTAATGTAAGTAATTATAATATAACAGGTGATATAATTGCACAAATATTTAATGATGACAAGTTATTAAGTCAGCTTGCCGCTAAAGTTACAAGTGAGTTAGATCATCGACAATTTACGACAAGTATTGAAAGATTAGATAAACAAAAAATGAATGAATTTAAGGGATTTGTTAGAACCAAAAATATTAACACAATCTATGAAACTATAGATTTGTTAAAAAATTTAGATCTTTTCAAGGACATAAAAAGCAGTATCCTATCCGAAATTATAGCAGAAAGCACAGAAATAAAAATTGGGAAAAGTGAAACTATTGAAGTGTCTTCAAATACAAACGACTTATATGTTTTATTAAGTGGAGATATATCAATAGGTTCAGAGAAAGATAAAGTTGAATATAATAACATAAATATAATAAATTTTAAAAGTTTAATTAATTTAAATGGAGTTATTATTAAAGCAAACGATAATTCCAGAATATTAGTAATAGAATTTAATGTTTTATGTAATTATATGAAGTATTATAAAGAGATTTCAGAAATGTATTTAGAAATTGTTTAATCTGAATAATTTGTATGTTTTTCAGATTAATATTAAAAAAATAAAAATATGTTAAGATTATTTAGACGTCCGACAGTTAAAGCTACAACAGTTTTTAGACAGTTAATTCTTAATGTTGTGATACCAGTTGTATTGGCATTATTGATTTTAGCTACGATTAATTATCTCCAAACCAAAAACATATTAATTAAATCTAATAATGTTAAAAATTATATTATTACAGATGAAGTTAAACACATAATGGAATTACAAGACCTTGCTCTTGATATTTTGGAAACCAGAATGGATGAAAAAATGGAGAAATATAGTTATGATTTAATTGAGACAACATTTGTTAATACAGACAGTATTAAACAAATAGATTTATATGCTGTAAGAGAAAAGATAGGAATGAATCCTGAAATGGATGATATATACATTATTAACAAAGAGGGTTTTGTAGTAAATACTACATTTTATAAAGATTTGGATAAAAACTTTTTTGATTTTGGGGAAGACCATAAAAATCTACTCTTAAACGTATTTAATTCAGGTAAATTTGTAAGTGAAAGATTTGCAATTGAAGCAGCTACAAAACGATTAAAAAAATACACATATCAAACAACATCTGATGGAAAATATATTGTTGAAATTGGAAGCTACTCTGAAAAAGCCGACGGAATTATTCAATTTATTCAAAACACTCTTGTTAATATTTCATCAAAAGAGGCAGACCTTATATCTGTTGATTTGTTTATTGGAGAAGAAAATCCTTTTACACTAAACAAAGATGCAATATTAATTCCTGAACATAGAGTTGTATTATTAGAAAGATTTCAATCAAAAGATACAAGTACAATTATTGAAAATAAAGACGGTGAAAAAATAAATTACGAATATATCTTCGTGGAAAGGGAAAATACCGATTTGTATAAAGGTGCTGTTATTAGAATTGTTAGTGACAGGAGTAATGATTCAAAACTTTTAACACGTAAACTTTTAACTGCGATTGCAATTTTCAGTTTAACAATACTATCTGTAATTCTAATTATCTATTATAAGACGCGCATTATAACAAAACCAATTAAAAAACTTGTTGACAATGTAAATAGAATAGCAAAGGGACAACTTGAAGACAGAGCAGAAGTTGAAGGGAATAATGAAATAACAAAACTTTCAGAACATTTTAATAATATGCTTGAAAGAATTGAGGAATACTATAATGAGCTAGAAGATAAGGTTGAAGAAAGAACAGCAGAAGTTGTTAAACAAAAAGAAGAAATTGAAGTTCAAAGAGATTCTCTTGCTGATAAAAATCAAAGGCTGGAAGTAGCATATATGAAAATAGAAGAACAAAATAATCATATTACTGATAGTATAAAATATGCGAAAAGAATACAAACTGCAATTTTACCTCCTGATAAATATATTAAAAAGCTTCTTCCACAATCGTTTGTACTATACAAACCAAAAGATATAGTTAGTGGCGATTTTTATTGGATTAATGAAAAAGATGGTACTATATTATTTTCTGCTGTTGATTGTACAGGTCATGGCGTTCCCGGAGCCTTTATGTCAATAGTTGGTAACGACCAACTTAACTATGCTGTAAATGTAAGAGGAGCAGAAACCCCCGCGGAAGTTTTAATGGCGCTAAATAAAGGAGTAACAAATTCTCTACAAAGAGATGTTAGTGATGGCGAAATGAGCGTAAAAGACGGTATGGATTTAGCAATATGTTCTATCAATTATAAAAACAAAAAACTTCAATTTGCCGGAGCATTTAACCCACTTTATATTATTCAAGATGATGAAGTTAATGTTATTAAAGGCGATAAATATGCAGTTGGCTCATTTTCTACTGGTGAAGATATTGATTATCAGAATCATGTAATTGATCTCAAAGAGGGCGATACATTTTATATTTTCTCTGATGGCTATCCTGACCAATTTGGAGGACCTAAAAATAAAAAGTATTTATATAAAAGATTTAGAGAGTTCTTATTGAGCATTCACAAAAAGCCTATGGATGAGCAAAAAGAATTGTTAGATAAAAATTTAGCAGAATGGATGGGGGATAATGAACAAGTTGATGATATAATAATTATTGGTGTGAAGATATAAAAGAAATTGAATAGATATGAAATTGAATGTATTTATAAGTTGTTATACTGAAAAATCTGATGATTTAAAGTGGATAACAGAATTCTCAGCTACTATTAAATTATTGATCTCTAAAATTCAAAAAATAGATGCTGAGATTATTACAAGTTTTAATATAACAAATGATGATAAATATTCAAAAACAGCTCCTGCTGAGGTGTTTTCAAATATGGATGTATTCTTAATTATATTGACAAATAACTATTTAAAATCAACAAAATCAAATCAAGAATTAGCAACAATAGTATCAATTAATAAAGATGGTATTTTTAAAATATTAATTGAAGATGTTCCTAAAAATGAACAAGACGAAAAAATAAGAAAATTATCCCCGATTATTCTTTATGAAAAAGATGATTATAAAACCACGCCTATTAATCTTACCAAAATTGAGAACTATCTGTCATTACGTAATTATTGGTTGCGATTAATTGATTTAGTTTATAGTGTTGATATAAATAAATTGAATTCTAAGAGTGAATCTGCAAAAACAATTTTTCTTGCCGAAACCGGATATGATCAAATTGCAGACAGAGAAACAATAAGAAGAGAATTATTGCATTTCGGACACACAGTACTTCCAGGCAAATTGTTGACTGATGGTAAAAATAATTTTGAAAAAGAAATTTTAAGTTATCTTGAACAGTCAGATATTTCAATTCATATAGTTGGAAGTGATGAAGGCAGAGTATTAGAAGATAAAAGATCTGTTGTATTTCAAAGTGAAATTGCAGCAAATTATTGTAACGAAAATAAAAAACCACTTGATAGATTAATTTGGATCCCACCCGATTTGGTTTTCGATAATGATAATCAAAGAATCAATATCGAAAAACTCAAAAGAAATTCTAATATTTTAAAAGATGCAGAATTGGTTCAAACACCCATTGAGGACTTTAAGACACTAATCCACAAGCACATAAGCGTTAGGCTCAAAGATGGTTCAGAAACTAAATCACAGTCTAGTTTAGTGTATTTAATGTATATTGATAAAAATGAAAACTATGTTAAAGATGTGGAGTTATTATTTAGTAAAAACAACGTTACAACACTTTATTTAGATCATTTAGCTGATAAAAGACAATTACTACGTAATCATAGAGAAAATTTAATAAAATGTGATGGCGTAATAATCTTTACTGATGGCGATAATAATAGTTGGGTTGAAAGTATGCAAAAAGATATTATTAAATCGGTTGGTTTTGGGAGGAAAAACCCAATATCAACAAAATCGATATTCAAAACAACAAATAAAGATGTAATTACTTCTTTTACAGATGACTTTCTAATAATAAATGGTGCTAGCGGTGTTAACGAAAATATATTAAAGCCATTTGTAGAAAAATTAAATTCCGATTCAGTATTAAATAGTGTTGAGAATTCATCTTAAATAAAATAGTAAACATCAAAATTTTTCATCATTAGGAAAATATATTAATGAATATTAATAATATGCAGAACAAAAAAATGTTTAATCCTTTTCCCGGTCTTAGACCATTTGGCATTAAAGAGAGTCATTTGTTCTTCGGACGAGAAGGACAAAGCGAAGAGGTATTAAATAATTTATCAAGAAATAGATTTGTTGCAGTTGTTGGCTCATCAGGTAGCGGTAAATCTTCTTTAATGTATTGTGGTTTAGTTCCTGTATTACAAGGCGGTTTTATTACTGAAGCCGGTTCAAAATGGAGAGTAATTGTTTCCAGACCAGGAAACGATCCAATAGGCAATTTAGCTGAAGCAATTGCTTCTCAAAACAAACTTCATAAATCAATAGATAAAACTGTAACTAGATCTATTCTAGAAAGTAGTTCTCTTGGATTAATTGAAGCAATTAGCCAATTAGACAGAGAAAAAGATGAAAATATCCTGCTTTTGGCAGACCAATTTGAAGAATTATTTAGATTTAAAAGAAAATTTGATAATGTTGATTCAGCGAATGAATCTTATGCATACATAAAGCTTTTACTAGAAGCAATCAAACAAACAAAAGTTCCTATTTACATTATTATGACAATGCGTTCCGATTTTATAGGAGAGTGTGCCCAGTATCAGGAACTAACTGAGGCTATTAATAGTAGTCATTATCTTATTCCCCAAATGACACGAGATAATCTTCGATCAGCTATTACAGGTCCAATTTCTGTTGGAGGAGGAGTTATTTCAGATAAGTTGATTAATCAACTATTGAATGATGTGGGTGATAATCCAGACCAATTACCTATATTACAACATGCTTTAATGCGTACATGGAATTATTGGACAATTAACAGAAAAGCAAATGAAGAGTTGGATATTGTTCATTATGAGGCAGTAGGAAGGATGGACACAGCTCTTTCCAATCATGCTAATGAAGCTTACGATGAATTAACACTAGATGAAAAACAAATTTGTGAAAATTTATTTAAAACACTTACAGAAAAAGGTGCAGATAACAGAGGAATAAGACATCCTTCAAGTATTGTTGAAATAGCTGCAATTGCTAAAACGTCAGAAGAAAAGGTTATAAATATTATTGAGAAATTCCGTTTTGCCGGAAGATCATTTTTAACATCATCAGACAAAAAACTTTCAGGAAACTCTATTATTGATATTTCTCATGAAAGTTTAATGCGTATTTGGGATAAGCTTAAAGTTTGGGTAGAAGAAGAATCTTTAGCTGTTCAGATGTATATTCGATTATCCGGGGCCGCTGCATTATACCAATCAGGGAAAATAGGTCTTTGGCGACCACCGGATCTTCATTTAGCATTAAACTGGCGAAAAGAAAAACAGCCAACTCTTACATGGGCGCAAAGATTTGCACCTGCATTTGAGAGAACAATGGTTTACCTTGAAACGAGTGAAAAAGAGCATATTGCAGATGAGCAAAACAAATTGCGATTACAGAAAAAAGCAATTCGCCGTTCAAGAATTTTTGCCATTGTTCTTGGTACAGCTGCAATTATTTCCCTAGGATTTATGGTGTATGCTATAATGATGCAGAACGATGCAAACAAACAAAAGGTTTTAGCGCAAGAACAAACAATCAAAGCTGAAGAGCAAACTGAAATTGCAAATGAGCAAACTGACGAAGCAAAAAAACAAAAACAAAGAGCTGAAAAGCAAAGGAAATTGGCTCTTGAAAAACAAAAAGAAGCATTAACCGAAAAAGAAAGAGCCGAGCTTGAAAGACAAAGAGCTGAAAATAGTGCTTACGAAGCACAAAAGCAAACTAAAATTGCAAATCAAAAATCAGAGGAAGCTGCAAGAGAAAGAAAAATTGCTGAAGAAAAATCTCAGGAAGCTTTGATTCAAAAAAATAAAGCTGAGGAGGCAACAGAAAACACCTATAAACTTAGGATGTTATCTATTGCCAGGTCAATGTCAATTAAATCGGTTCAAATTGAAGATGATGAAGATAAAAAATCACTTCTTGCTTATCAAGCTTATGTATTTAATAAAAGACATAAAGGGCAGGAGTATGATCCTGATATTTATGACGGACTATATTATTCTTTAAAAGAGAAAAGCGAAAAAGACTTTGACAGATATAAAGGGCACGATAATGCAGTTCGTTCAATTTCTTTTTCTCCAGACAGTAAAATATTGTATAGCGCAGGGAGCGATGGCAAAGTTTTAGAGTGGAATATGTCTAATGGATTAAAAAAAGCAAAAGAAATATATAAATGCAATACAATAATTCGCAGTATTTCACAAAGCAACAATCTTATATGGCTTGTTTGCGCAACAGAAAATTCAGAATTAATATTAATTGACTTAATTACAAAAAACAAAAAGAAATTAGAAAATGTACACAATGGAATTATAACGGCAGTTGCCTTTAGCAATGATAGTAAATACTTTGTATCAGTTGGTCTTGATGGGGTATTGAACATGTGGAATCCCGGTACTTATGAAAAAGTAGAACTTGTCAAATTAAATTCTCCTATCAAATCAGTTGCAATATCTCCTGATAGTAAAATAATTGCGTGTGCAACAGAAAAAGGAGAATTAATTTTATGTGACATTGAATCGAATAAAACAAAAACTATATATAAATCGTCATATCCATTAAATGTAGTTGCTTATAATAGCAATAATTCATTATTGGCTTTTGGAGACAATTCTGGAGAAATCTATTTATGGGATTTAAATAAATCAGAACTTAAACAAAAACTTAAAGCTCATTCGGCAAGAATTAATGATATTAAATTTAGCAACGATGATAAACTTCTTGCAACAGCAAGTTTTGATGGCGCTACAAAAGTCTGGCAAACTGCCAATTATCATCTTGAGCCCCTTGTTCTAAAAGACCATGAATCATGGGTGTTGTCAATTGCGTTTACCGATGATAATTCAGAACTTGTAACAGCTTGTGTAGATTCAGACATAAAAAAATGGGATATAAGTTCCAGAACCTTGGCAACTAAATTGAGTGAAAAACTAATTAGAAATATGTCGGAAAACGAATGGAAAATATATGTAGGTAAAGATATACCTTATGAAGAAACAATTAAAAATAAACCTTAATCCAAATTAAAATGCTAAGAAATAACCAACTAACAATTTTTTTGATCATTATAATTATTTTTCTGAACAATAAGTATTCTTTCGCTCAGGAAGAAGATTGCTCGGTTACATTAAAACAAGCAGAAGATTTGTATGACGAAGGAAATATAGAAGATGTACCGGATCTTCTTGATCAATGTATTAGGCAAGGATTTAATAAAGATGAAAAGCTACGTGCATACAAACTTATTATTACTTCGTATTTGTTTGACGATCAGGAAGAAAAAGCTAATGAATTAATGTTGAAATTGCTGTCGCTTGAACCGGAATATGAATTAAATGAAGCAAATGAGCCTGTAGAATTTATAAATTTATTCAAATCTTATAGAACAATGCCGGTATATTCAATCGGTTTTTATGGAGGGGTTAATGTTACAAATAATTCTATACTTGAAACTTATAGTGTTGGAGATTTAAATACAATTAATAAGAATTTTGGAAAAATAAAAACTGGGTTTTTATTTGGAATTATAGTTAATAGGGTACTTGCAAATAGATTAAAATTATGTTTAGAACCTGCTTTTATGCAAAACAAATTTGAGTATATAGAAGAGCCTTTTAACTTTTTAAGTGTTACTTGTAATGAATCGCATAGTAGATTATATATTCCTTTAACTGTACAGTATCAATTAAGCAAAAAGAAAGTTAGTCCATATATAAGAGTTGGAGGTTCCGGGAGTTTTTTAATAAGCGCCAACATGAAAATGATTAGAGCATATAACTACGATTTAGGTGAAAGTATAGCAGAAATTAAAGGTTCAGATATTTCAATTACAGAAAACAGACGAAAATTAGATTTTAATGCAATTATTGGAGGAGGATTAAAATATAAAATCCCAAAAGGAAAAATAGGTTTAGATATTAGATATAACATTGGATTTATGAATCAGACAATTGGTGATAACAGGTATTCCAATAGTGAATTATTATATAAATATTATTATATCGATAATGACTATCTGTTAAATAATATTGCTATTTCATTGAGCTATGTTTATTTGATATATAAGCCAATAAAAAACAAATAAAATTTATATTACATGAAAACATCATTTTATATAATAACAGTGCTAATGATAACCATACTAGTAGCTTGTGTGAAAGAAAAAGAAATTAGTCCAACTCAGGCAGATAATTTCTTGAAAATGTATGGTAGCTATAAAGCAAATGAGGGATATGATTTAAAACAAACTTCTGATGGAGGCTATATTATAACTGGTAAAACAATGATAAGTGAACTCAATGAAGATATTATACTAATCAAAACAGACCAATACGGTAATCAGAAATGGGAAAAAACCTTTGATGTAGCAAATGGCAACGACTCTGGTAATAGTTTGGAAATAGATTCAGATGGTGGATTTATTATTTTCGGAACATGTACTAATCTTGCAGGAAATACAGATATGTTTCTATTGAAAACTAATAGTACTGGAGACTCCCTTTGGAGTAAACAAATAGATGTTCTATCTTTAAATCAAGAGGGAAAATCTGTTAATACTACTGTTGATGGCGGATATATTTTGGTTGGAACTACAGAAGTAATTGGTGTTGATGGAACTCATAAAGACATTTATATGGTTAAAATGGATGTTAGTGGAAATAAAATTTGGGAAAAAACCTATGGGAGTAGTACCGAAGATGATGATGCAAGATGTGTAATAGAGAATTATGATAACAAATATATGATAATTGGTAAAACCAAATCATTTCCCATTAATCCAAATGATGTGTCATATAATATATATGTAACCATTAATAGTCCTGTTGAAGGTGCTGTTATAAATTTCTGCACATACGGGAAAAGCTCTGAGGATGAGGGCGTTGGTGTTGTAAAAACAAGTGAAACAAATTATATTATGGCAGGAACAATATCGGATAACAGCACAAAAAAAATATATGTGAGAAAGTTTGGCAATGATCAATCGAGTGGATTACAAGACAGCATTTGGGTGAAAAATTTTAATGGAACAGGAAACACTTTTGCCAGATCAATTTCAAGCACTGCTGATAATGGGATTGTTATAGTAGGAATGGATGTTGATGGTACAAATTCTGACATATACATTATTAAAATTGATAATGATGGGAATGAAGTATTTTCACAGACTTTTGGAGGTGAAAAAAGAGATGAAGGAAATGCTGTTATTGAAACAAGTAACAATGGATTTGCTATAATTGGAACAACCGAATATGATAACAGATCTATGATATGTTTAATTAAAACAAACTCTGTTGGTAATTTATAATAAATTTAAATAAATATTAAACAACCTTTTGATTAAATATTGCGTCTATTAACATTAATGTTAATAGACAATTAAAATAATTATCATGAAAAACACTCTACATCTTGCAGTTACAGTATTATTTTTGCTGCTAAGTACATTATTGTATTCACAGGGAGAAGACCCTTGTTCTGCAACAGAATTAACTGTCGATACGGCTTGTAACCCTATTACCTTTAGTTTTGATCACACAAACACAGGGTCAACTGCAGATAACGGCCCTAGCTGTGGAGACTATACGGCAGGAGATGAAGATGTTTGGTTTTATGCAATTGTGCCTGTGTCAGGGGTGTTAAGTGTTACCACTGAAACAGTGGGCACTTTGGATGATGTTTTCGTTTTATATGATGGCACTTGTAATTCGGTTACAGAATTTCACTGTCAAGACGTAAATAGTGCAGGTCCAGGAAGTACTGAAACGCATACTGAAAATAATCTAACACCGGGAGATACAATATGGATAAGATTTCTTGAATTTGAAGGGAACCATTCAGGAGATGTTAAGATATGTGTAACAACTGAATACTGGCTAAATAATGATTTGGATGGAGAGATAATAACATCATGTACAGGGACCTTATATGATGATGAAGGACCTTCTGTAGGCTGGGGAGATAATATTGACAATTATGTTGTTGTAACATCACCAAATTCACAAAATATAACTTTAGATATATATATTGACTGGGATGATAATGAAGATCATATTTATATTTATAACGGGAATAGTACAAATATTGCAAATATTTTATATTCTTATGATAAACCAGGAACTAGTGATCCATTTAGTACAATAGTTGTTATTCCAAATGATACAATTACAATAATGTTTGTAAGTGATGGGAATGGTAATAATAATGGAAATTTTGATATAGACTGGCAAGGAGATATAAATGCATTGACTTATGTATCAAAAGAAATTCTTTGTAATGGTGATAACGATGGTGAACTTACAACTATCGCATCTGGAGAATTCCCGTATAACTATTTATGGGCACCCGGTGGAGAAATAACACAAACTATATCTGGACTAAGTCCTGGCACATATGACGTAACTGTAACTGATGCAGGCGGTTGTATTAGCGTTAATGCAAAAGTACTGAACGAGCCTGATATTTTATCAGAAACAGTTACAGTTACAGATGTTTTATGTAATAGTGATTGTGACGGAACTGCAAATGTTAATGCATCAGGTGGTACAGGTACTTTTTCATACTCTTGGGATTTCCCTGTCCCCGGAGCAAGTACGTATTCTAATACTACTGCTTCTGGATCATTTGGTGTGGCAACAGAAATTTTTGATATTCCAGTAAGCTTTTCTAACCTCTTAGATGGTATTTATTTTGTTTTTGATTCCGTTTGTATTAATATAACAAGAGATAATGTTCATTGGCTTGATATAAATCTTATTTCACCTGAAGGAACAAATGTTTTGCTTGTTTCTGATGAAGGTGGTAATGGTGATGATTTTGGTGATGGAACAGCAAACACTTGTTTTGCCATGAGTGCAGCAGCTAGCATCACAACTATCGTTGATGGTGATAATCCTTTTACCGACACCTATATTCCTGAAGGTGATTTAGGTGATTTTAATGATAGCAATGAGGATCCATTTGGAACTTGGCAACTCAATGTCGTAAACAATAGTACCAATCTTACTACTATAAATGCTTGTTATTTGTATTTCTCTAAGCATGCATATGATATTCAAACTATCACAAATCTTTGTGCTAATGATTATAATGTTACTATTACAGATGCAAATGCTTGTACTTCAGAAAGCGGTCCACATACTGTTTCAGAACCACTTTTTGCTCTTACAGTTGATGCAGGATTAGGTCAAACTATATGTAATGGAGAAACAGTTAATTTAACAGCTACAGGAAGCGATGGAACTCCAAATTACAATTACGAATGGAGTACAACTGAAATATCACAAACAATTATTGTTAGTCCTATAATTACAACCATATATACTGTAACAATTACAGATGATAATGGTTGCACTTCAACAGATGTTGTAACTGTTACAGTTAACTCTCTTCCAACTGCCGGTGCAGGTGGTGATGTAAGCATTTGCAATGGTGAAAATACTACTATTACCGGAACAGGTGGAGGAACGTATGATTGGGACATTGGTCTAGGTGTAGGTTCATCTCATTTAGTCAGTCCATCCATAACTACTACATATACATTGACTGTTACCGATGGTAATAGTTGTACAGATACAGATGATGTTACAATAACAGTTAATCCTATACCAACAGCTGGTGCTGGTGTTGATGTATCTATTTGTAACGGAGAAAATACTACTATCAACGGAACCGGAGGAGGAACTTATAACTGGGATAATGGTTTGGGAGCCGGAATATCTCATGTTGTTAGCCCTGTTACTACAACTACTTATACGGTAACAGTTACTGACGGTAATAACTGTACTGATACTGATAATGTAATGGTTACTGTAAATCCATTGCCACCTGCTTATGCAGGAGAAGATCAAGCAATCTGTAATGGAGAATCAGCAACATTAACGGCTTCCGGAGGAACCTCATATAACTGGGATAATGGTTTGGGTGCAGGAATATCTCATGTTGTTTCACCGCTTGCTACTACAACTTATACGGTTACTGTGACTGATGGTAATTTTTGTACTAATACAGATAATGTTGTAATAACTGTTAATCCTTTACCAACCGTTTCTTTTTCAATGCCTCAATCAGTTTATACTATAAATGACCCTGTATCAACAATTATTACCTTTGTACCTCCGGGAGGAGTGTTCTCAGGTCCCGGTATTATGGCAGTAGATAGCACATTTCATCCAAGCACTCTTGCCATTGGATTTTATGACATTTATTATACCGTAACAGATGGTAATGGCTGTGTTGGCTTTGATATGCAGACAGTAGAAATAGTTGATGCAGGGGGATCTATTTCCGGACTTCCTACAGATTTATGTAATTATTCAAGTTCTGTTATATTAACAGCAAATATATCGCCTCCTTCTTTTCCAAATAACTTTATAGTTGTTCCAGGATTATCAATAATTGATGCTACTCATGCAACATTTGACCCATTCTTAGCGCCAACCGGGCTTAATACAATTCAATATCTTTATAATATTGAGACTTTTCCAGGATCTGGAATTTTTATTCCTGGTGGAATTATTGAAGCAACAACTACTGTTCATAACATTTCAGGTCAAGCTAGTTTATCGGGACTTGATCTGGGATATTGTGTAGATGCAGCTTCTGTGGTACTTACAGGGGCACCTGCAGGAGGAGAGTTTTTAGGAACAGGAATTACAAATTCAGTTGTAGGTATATTTGATCCTGCTACAGCAGGGGTTGGAAACACGAGTGTTAAATATGTAATATCCGAATCTGTTTGTACAGACACAACAGAGAACTTTACAGACATTTACGCTTTACCATTTGTTGATTTTGTTCCTTTAAATAATGTTTATAATGTTGTAGAACCAATAACTGTGCTTTCAGGAAATCCTTTACCCATATTACCGGAAAATAGTTCTTTTTCTGGCAATATTGGTATTACTAATACAGGAAATGGGACAGCAGATTTTGATCCGTCTGTTGCAGGAGTTGGACCACACGATATTATTTATACTTATACCGATGTAAATGGTTGTACAGATACTAAAACCCTACCGATAACTATAAATGTAGCTAATGCAACTATTAACGGAATTGACATGTATAATTCTCAAAATATTTATTGTTATGATAGTGGTGAAGACACATTAGTTGGAGAGCCACTATTTTCAATAGCATATGATCCGGATTCAAGTTATTTTACTTTAAATGGTGTTAGGTTTGGAGCAGGTATTGATTCTATTGGCATTGATTCTATTGTATTATATCCGGATATTATTGGACCGGGGACACATGATTTAAATTATTATTATTATGATTCGACTGGTTCAGGAGCATATTTTTGGGTAACGGAGAGTATACTTATAGATTCTATAGGAAATATTGATATTTTAACATCAGATCTAGAATATTGTGTCAGCGAGTCTCAATCAGAAATTACAGGTGAAATTCCTCTAAGTTGTAATGGTCAATGGTCATATAGTGGAACAGAATCTGGAGGTTTAGTTCCTGCAAACAACACATCAGCTTGGTTTTTTCCAAATACAGCTACTGTTGGGAATTATGATATTTACTACGAATGCACAAACCCTTTAACTGGATGTATGAATTTTGATACAGCTCAGGCATTTGTTTATGATTTACCAACAATAATTGGAACAGATGTACAATCAACATATAATTACAATATCAGCTATCCTCAATTGACCGGTAATCCAGCTCCCGGGATCTTTGTAGGACCGGGTGTAATTAGTAATACTTTTTATCCAACTGTTGCCGGAGAAGGAGGTCCTTATGATATTACATATACATATACCGATGGAAATGGTTGTTCAAATGCTATTACTCAACAAACTTATGTAGTAGTTGCCCAAGCTTCAATAGATACAATACCAAGCAATAATTTTTACTGTAAAGATGGAAACAACGTGTCTTACTCTTTACATGGTGTTCCGGATAATACCCCTGCATATCAGGCAGGAACAGGATACTTCACTATTGATGGAATTGTTAATGGAACTGGTATTGTTTCAACTGTCCAAGATTATATAGATTTGTATCCGGATTCTTTATTCGCAGGAAGTTACAGCCTGTCTTATTATTATACAGATACTTCTGGCACAGAGTTTAATGTTACATATGTGATTCAAATAGATTCAATTGGATTTGCTGGATTTAGTGGTTTAGATACAGAATATTGTGTTGATGATAATGTAAGTACTCTTATTAGTGACATAACAACACTTGTTGGAACACATGATTTTACAGGTGCAGGTGTAAGTTATAATGGTTCTCAATTTGAATTTAATCCAAGTGCGGCAGGAGCAAATATATTACCATATACAATTGATTATGAATTTACTCATACTCAATCAGGTTGCAAGAGCAGTTCTTCATTAAATACTACTGTTCATGCATTGCCAACTTTAGAAATTATAACCGATACGAGTTTTTGTGCAAACAACCCTATTAATATGGTTTATGGCTCACCTGCCGGTTCAACAGGATTTTTAACAGGTCTTGGATTGATCTCAACAGGAGATACTGTTGCTTTTAATCCTGCTGTAGTTTCCGGATTTGTAACAATTTTCTATGAGTATACAGATACTGTTACAACTTGTAGTAATATTATTGATACTTTAATTCATGTTAAAGATGTTCCGGAATTAGATATAATAAGCATACCACAATCTTTATGTCTAAATGCTCCAATAGATACAATTACAGGTACTATTAATTCTTTAGAACTTGGACTTGGAATTTTCGGGGGAAATGGAATTGTTGATAACTCTAATGGCACAGCAACATTTAATCCTTTAGTGGCCGGTGTTAATACTCATGAAATATATTACACATATATTGCCCCTAATGGTTGTTTAGATACAATACAATATAACATATTAGTACACGATATTCCATCTCCGGCTATTAATGTTGCAACTACTTCTCTTTGTGAAAACGATATCCCTATAGATTTGGCAGGGTATCCATCCGGTCCTTCCGGGGTTTATGATATTGATGGAGTTATTACATCTTTAGGTGAATTTGATCCCGAAGATTATTTGCCCGGAGATTATCCTATTTCTTATACATTTACTAATACTTATGGATGCAGTGTTACTGAATATGATACAATGCATGTTCATCAAGTACCCTATAATTTATCATTTAGTCCTAATATGGGTTGTTTAAATGATACTGTTCGCTTTTTAGGAAATGCTGATTGTTTAGATGCAATTACCGATATATACTGGTCATGGGCATTAGGAACAAGTATTCAGGAGGATACTACTGACGTATTGAATCCTGATGTGGTATTTACTGAAGAGGGAATTTTCAATGTCGATTTTGAAATAATTTCGGAATATGGTTGTATTGAAACATATAATACCGGACAAATTGAAATATTTGACAAACCTGATATTGACTTTGATTGGGAAAAAGAATGTTTTGGCGATACAATCTTATTTACCAATATACCAAATGGACTCTATAATGATTCTCTAGTTACTTGGTATTTTGGAGATGGAGATTCACTTATAGGAAATAATGCAATGCATTACTATCAATTACCTGGTATTTATACCGTTACAATAAATATAGAAAACACTGCTGCATGTATGGGAGTAAAATCACGCACTACTGTTATTAGGGAAAAAGTTAATTCTTATCCGTATTTTGATGATTTTGAAGGTGCCTCAAGCTCATGGTATAAAGAAACAAGAGATACAGTATGTAGTTGGCTGTTAGGCATACCCGATAGTTTACTGGCTTATTCCGGAACAAATACATGGAATACAAACCATGATACACTTGGTTATAAGGAAAATTCCTCAGTTATTAGTCCATGTTTTGATATTACAGGATTGAAAAAACCAATGATAACAATGAAAATATGGAGTAAAATGCGTCCGGATAATGATGGCGCAGTTTTACAATATTCTTTAGATTATGGAGAATGGGAGAATATTGGCACTTTAAATAGTGGCATAAATTGGTATGACTCTTACAGTATTGATGGTATGCCTGGTGGTCAATCTATTGGATGGTCAAACGATACAATGTTTACATGGACTGATGTTAGACAAACACTTGATAATATAATTGGATTGTCATCTTGCATAAGATTTAGAATTGCTTATGGTAGTGATGATGACGCAATTGGCAATGATTTTGCTTTTGATGATGTTTGGATTGGAGAAAGACTTAAAATGGTATTGTTTGAACACTTTACAAATGCTTCTGAAAGTGAATGTGCAATTTATGACCCACTTATTCATTCTGAATTCCAAAGTAATTCAAATTTATATGATGCAATAGATATAAGGTTTCATTCAAGTTTTCCCGGTGCTGATCAAATGAATACAGATAATCCTGCAGATCAAAATTCTCGTATATCTTTTTATAGTGTACCATCTCAGTTACCATATTCAGTGATTGATGGGAATCAATATTATGGTGCAACAAAAACATGGATAGATTATTACAATACTGTTATACAGAAAAGGTCGTTAATACAACCAATTTTTAATATTAACTTGGAAACTGCAAAATCAAGTTCATCGGTTAATATTAATGCAGATATAACTGCATTAACACAAATTATTGGCAAAAATATAACATTTAATGTAGCAGTAATCGAAAAAGAAATAATTTCTCTTACAGGTGCTAATGGAATGACAGTATTCGATAATGTTGTAAAAAAATTATTACCCGATGCTGCAGGAACACTTTATTCACAAGACTGGACAAATAATCAAACTGAAAGCATAGCATTATCATGGGATTATGAAAATGTTTATGATCATTCACAGGTATACGTTGTAGCTTTCTTGCAAGATGAAGATACTAAAGAGGTTTATCAGGTAACTAGCGATGATACAAGTACTGTATTTACTGAAATAGATGACTTTGCTTTTGCAAATTCACAAGTTGATGATTTTACTATTTATCCTAACCCTACTGCCAATAAAGTTATTATTTGGCTAAACAATCCTGTTAAGACTGAAGGTTCAATTCAAATTTTTAATAACATTGGTGAATTGATAGAAACAATAGAACTTAATAATAGTTCTCGGTTTATTGAAAAAGATTTAAGTTCGTATAGTGCAGGATTATACCTGTTTAAATATAGTCTTGAAAACAAGCTGGTTGGAATGAAAAAGGTGATTAAATCACATTAATAATTAAAAAGCAGTACAATTTGTATTGCTTTTTTCTTTAGAAAATAAGCCATGTTATATATTACCAGAAAAGAAAATTTTAATGCTGCCCATCGCCTATTTAATGAAAAATGGTCTGATGAGAAAAATATAGAAATTTTCGGAAAATGCTCAAACAAAAATTGGCATGGCCATAATTATGAATTATTTGTTACTGTAGAAGGGGATATTGATCCTGATACAGGATTTGTTATAGATATGAAAATTTTGAGTGAAATAATCCAAGAATATGTAATTTCATACCTAGACCACAGTAACCTTAATTTAGATGTGCCTTTTCTTAAAGATATTAATCCTACAACTGAAAATCTTGTTGTTAAAATTTGGAAACAATTAGAAAAACCAATAAAGGAATTAAATAGAAAATTATACTGCATAAAACTAGGTGAGACAGGTAAAAACATTGTTGAATATTATGGCAAATAATATCAATTATCTTTGTTCCTCCATTTTGTTTGCTTTATCAATTAATACATTTGCTGTATAATCAGGATTATCATTTTCTATTAAAATATCTTCAATAAGGTTTTCATCTCTTTTTGATAAGCCATGCAAATAGGCTTTATCATAATAATATAACAGAATGTCTGCAACTTCTTTGTAATTGCTATTATGTAGGGCATTAATAGCTTGTTCTGTATTTTGTCCTCCAAGTCTTCTGTCAATTTTTCTAATAGAATTTTCAATAAACTTTTTATCGAAAAGAGCATACTCTTTTACTAGGCGTTTAACTCTAATATCTTTTGGGATATTTATTTTTAAAACATTTGTATTTCTCATCTGGTAATATAATGTTTCTGGAATACAGTTAGTCCCAATTTTGTAGCTTTCATCCTCTATCCAGATTCTATTACTTTTATCTAATTTATTCCATTTTTCATGTATATTATTTTCGAATTGTTCATTAGTAGGTTGTTCGTTTTGTCCCAAAGCACCAAAAACTGAGCCTTTATGATTAGATAGTGCTTCAAGATCAATCATTTGTTCGCCTTTTTCTTGTAATTCGTGTAAAATATCAGTTTTACCACTTCCTGTCATTCCGCCTAAAATAATAATTTCAATTTTTTCTCCAAGTTCTTCGCGAATCATTTTTCTGTATGCTTTGTATCCACCATCAAGCACATAACAATCAATATCTATTGAAGAAAATAACCACGCCATATTTTTACTGCGTAGTCCTCCTCTCCAACAGTGTAATAATAATTTGTTATTTTTGGCAACTTGTTTTGCATTCAACACCAATTTCTTCATTTTAGGTGCAACAATATCAAATGCAGAAAAAACAGCAGCTTCTTTTCCATTTTGTTTGTATCGTGTTCCAACAACAGATCTTTCGGCATTATCAAATATGGGAATATTAATAGCATTTGGTATGTGTCCTTTTTCAAATTCTTCAGGAGACCTGACATCAATAACAGGAATTTTAGAAGAATCCTGTAAAAACTTATTTAGGTCAATTATTTTCATATATCTATGTTTGCGTATTCGAATAGCATAAAGCTGTTTGTGTTTTTTGGAAACCCATAATCAGAATTTGGAAATTTGAAGCTTGAAATTTGGACTATCATTTAATTTCCTTTTGTTTATTTGAATTAACAAAAAGAATATTTCCAATATCTTTGTAATCATTAAAAACAGTGGTTTGTTCACCCTTAATATTCTCGTTTTGGAAACCAATAATTGTTAAGTCTGCATCAGCAGAATATCTGCTTATATAGTTTTTAGAAAAACCGGATTCATCATAAGATAATAATTCAATATTATTTGGTGATATTGGAAGCCTTCCTGATTTAATAAGTGAATACAACTTTTCTTTTTGAAACTCCATGTCTTTTTCGGGATATAAAGCAAATATTTTAATAAATCCTTTTCTCCAATCCGGGTGACCAAGAATGATATATGCTAATAATATCATAAGATTTCCATTTTCATAATCTTTTGGAGTTAGCCAAATATGAATTTCTTTTTTGTACCCATAACCTTTATATGAAGAATTTAACACACAAATGTCAAAACCTGTTGATTCCAATAACGCATAATCTTTTAAAACATGTTGAAATGTAGATGGGTCTGTTCTGGAAAATTCAAATAATATCATATTATTGCCTTTTCCTGTAATCCCTGATAACTGAACTACTTGTGCTATTGCAGATGTATATGAAGGGCTGATTATTGTATCAAGGTAAACTCTGTTTTTGCCTCCCTTTGCTAAATGGATTAATCTGTTAAGAGATACTTTTGATTCTGTAAGTGTTTCAGGTGTAAGCATGCCTTTTATATAATGTATATATGTGCCAAAACCATATTTATAAGATACCCATCGTAGTAAATCAAAAGCAGAACGTCTTTTAAAAGAATCTTCGGAAACACAAATAGCAAAAGGTCGCCAACTTACGTCTCTGTCTTCTTTGTCGGCACGTTGAGCAAATATTTGAAGCGAACGGCTTAGTTGAAAAACAACTCCTTTAAACAATTTTTCCAGACCTCTACGTTTTTTATGAGAAGAAGAAATTCCAAAATATATTATTGCCATTATTGATAATGACATAACAGCATAAAACATATCCATTTGAAACATTACCCAAAATGACAATATTGTTCCCAAAAGTGAAAAATACCATCTTGATTTGAAAGTAGGTCTATAAGCAGGGTCGGCAGCAAAATGTTCAAGGAAAGATATTAAACAAATAGCACCATAAGTTACCATAAAAAACATGGATATTATCTCTGCTACAAAATTTATCCCGTTCTTTGATATTCCAATAAAAATAAATGCAATAATTATGGTAATAATTGAACCATTAATAGGTTCATTAGAACCTTTTTTGCCTTTTGCAAACCATCTGTTGAAAAATTTGTTAGGAAAAATATCATCAATACCTAGTGCTTGTAATGTTCTTGGAGCAATCATAACAGAACCTATTGCAGATGATAAACAAGCTGCTGCTAAGCCAATAGGAATAATTGGACCCCAAAGTGCTATTTTTTGCATTATAAGCTGATCGTTATTTAATTCTTCAGGGTTTGCTGACATTGTAAGTTTTAGAGCTACAAAAACATAAACAACCAAACCGGCAATTGTTGCCCATATTGTACCTCGTGGTATTGATTTTTGTGGATTACGTAAATCCCCGGATAATCCTAATCCTGCTGCCAATCCTGTGAAAGCAGGAAAAATTATTATAAAAACTTTAAAGAAACTTGTATTATCAGGAATATGAGCATTTAAATTGAGTTCTGCAGGAGCATTAGGTGAACTCCCTCCTAAAAAAAATAAAATAATCGATGCAAATAATAATGCTACAACAAAATATAGTGCTTTCATTCCAAAATTAACACCACGTGTTAATATTAAAACCGATAACAATGCCATTGCAGGAATACTAATTGCACGTTTATCGTATATTAAAAACCCAAATTCATTTGATAAATATTGAATAACAGGATCAAAAGCTTCTGCAAAAGCAATTATATAAAACGCTACACTCAGGGCTTGAGATAAGTAAAGCGTAATACCAATTGCCCCACCAATATTTAATCCAAATGAACGTGATATTATATAATACGCTCCACCACCTAATACTTTTTGATTTGTAGCAATTTCTGCAACGGCAAGTGCAGTTGGGATAGTAATTAAATGGCCCATAATGATTAATCCTATAACACCAACAAAGCCAAGATTCCCTACTGCCCAACCAAACCTAAGAAATACAATTGCACCAAGAATTGTGGATATTGCCGTCAGAAATACCGGCATAGTTCCAAAACTCACCTTTTTATTAATTGATTTCTTTGTCATAAGTGCAATAAAAATACAATTTTATTTTTTACGAAAACTAAATTTAAAAAAAAAGAAATTTAAAGAAAAGAAAAATGTGATATAGTTTTGAATTTTTTACAATTAAATTCTATCTTTGCACCCCTAATTTTAAAAATAATAAGAAAATGCCTGCAAAAATAAGATTAGCCAGACATGGCCGAAAAAGGTATGCTTACTACCATATAGTAGTAGCAGACGAGAGGGCACCACGAGATGGTAAGTACATTGATAGGATTGGTTTATATAATCCTAACACAAATCCGGCAATAATAAAGTTGGATTTTGACAAGGCATTATCGTGGTTGCAAAATGGTGCTCAACCAACAGATACGGTTAGAGCAATTTTATCATATAAAGGAGTTCTAATGAAACGTCATTTACTTGACGGTGTGAAAAAAGGAGCTTTTGACGAAGAAACTGCTGAAACTAAATTTCAAGCTTGGATGAAAGAAAAGGAAATGAAAATTCAAGTTAAAGAAGACAAAATTTCTGACAACCTTAAAGCTGAAATTAAAAAACGATTTGATGCAGAAAAAAAGATAAGCGAGGAAAGAGCTCAAGCAATTGCTAAGAAAAAAGCAGATTTAATTGCTAAGGCAAAAGCTGAAGAGGCGGGAGAAGAAGTGATAGAAGAAACCGTTGAAGAAGCTAAAACAGAAGAGACACAAGATTCTTCTACAAGTTCAGAACAAGAGAAAAAAGAGGAAGTAGTTGAAGAAAAAAAGGAAGAAGATGTAAAAGCAGAAGCTAAAGAAGAGGTAGTTGAAGAAAAGAAGGAAGAAAATGTAAAAGTAGAAGCTAAAGAAGAAGTAGCTGAAAAGAAGGAAGAAAATGTAAAAGTAGAAGCTAAAGAAGAAGTAGCTGAAAAGAAGAAGGAAGAAAATGTAAAAGTAGAAGCTAAAGAAGAAGTAGCTGAAAAGAAGAAGGAAGAAGATGTAAAAGCAGAAGCTAAAGAAGAGGTAGTTGAAGAAAAGAAGGAAGAAAATGTAAAAGTAGAAGCTAAAGAAGAAGTAGCTGAAGAGAAAAAAGAAGAAGTTAAAGAAGAACCTGCTAAAGAAGAAAAAAAATCTGCTGAATAATTTTTCGCATGATTAAAAGAGATGATTGTCAAAAAATTGGACATGTTTTAAAATCTCATGGTGTAAGGGGAGAATTAATATTCCTTTTTGAAATAGATATCGTAGAAAACTTACAGGAAAATGGACAAATATTCATTGAAATAGATGGATATTTAGTCCCTTTTTTTATTGAGAAAATAAAAATAAAAAGTAATACCTACGCTATAGTTAAATTAGTTGATGTTGAAAATAAGGAATATGCTAAAAAATTAACAGAGTGCAATATTCTTGTTTATAATAGTGATATTTCCGGTTCTGATAATGATATTATTGCCTTTACATTTATTGGATTTACTTTTGTTGATAATAATTCCGGTAAAAATGGACTTATAAATGAAATTCTTGATTTTTCAGGAAACAAAAATTTCAAAGTAATAGTTGACAAAAAAGAATTCTTAATTCCTGTTGCCGAAGAATTTATAATTTCTATTGATGAAAAAAATAAAACAATAGAAATGAATTTACCTGATGGTTTATTTGATATAAATTGAGAAATCTGACTGAGGCGAAATATTATCCAATGTAACTATTATACTTACACATATCTTCTGTAGATTTTCTTATTTTTTGTCGTTGTTTATAATCCTCTATCGGATAGCCCATAGAAATGCATAAGCCAACACGCTTGTTTTCGGGGATATTTAATAAGTTTTTTATTTTTTTCTCGTTAAACCAGCCAATCATACAAGTACCAAGTCCAAGTTCTGTTGCCTGCAGACAAAAATGCTCCGATGCAATGCCAATATCAATAAGAGGAAATTCTCGGTCTTTTACGGCATCGCCAATTTGAGCAATAGTTTTTGGACGTTCAATAACAATAACTATCATTACCGTAGAATTTTTTGCAAACTTATTAAAAGCAATAATAGGACTATATGTAGCCTTGGCAACTTTTAGAGAAAGTTCCGGATTATCAACCACAATAAATGTCCATGGTTGTGAATTGCAAGCAGAAGGAGCAAGGCGGGCTACTTCAACGCATTTTTCAATTTTTTCTCTTTCAATTTTACGGTCAGAATATTTTCTCACACTCTGGCGTTTTGCAACCAGTTCAAAAAAACTGTTCATTATTTTTTAATTTTGACAGGTAATAAAAATATATAAAATGATCTTTAATAGATTTTTTCCAGTATTCTCTATCATGATCCCCCGGACGATATGTAAACGAGATATTTATTTCTGCCTTTTTACATTTGTCGAAAAATTCAAGGTTTTGTCTGTAAAAAGGATCTTCTAAACCACAATCAATAAAAATATGATATTTTGATTTTTTTAATTTTTCAAGATAATTAAATATTGAATAATCAATATAGTTTTGCTTGCTTATTTTGTATTTGCCCAAAACTAACGATAAACCAAAGCTTTCGGAAAAAGGAGCAAGGTCCAATAATGCACTTGTACTACCTGCTGCTTTAAATTTATTAATATTGTTTTTGTAAAGATGCAAAGCACCATATCCGCCCATACTTAAACCTGTAATAAAAATATTTTCCTTGTTGGTTTTGTAATTTTCATTAATAAAAGGATAGAGCTCATTTATAAAATAGCTCTCAAATTTAATGTTTTTATCTACAGGACTATCAATGTACCATGTATCATATAATCCATCGGGACATACAATTATAAAACCATATTTATTTGAATATTCTTGCAGAGAACTTATATTATTCCATGTTTTATAATTTCCTCCGTATCCGTGTAGCATATATATTACAGAGTATGTATTGTTTGATTTATTATGATTTTTAGGTGTAAATACATAAACACTATCTCTTTTTGGTAAGAGCTCTGTTTTAAATACATGGAGCTTTTGTGCAGATAGAGTACAGAATAATATTTGAAGTAATAAAATAAAAAATATTGTTTTAATATTATGCAGCTTACTCATTTATTGTAATTGATTTTAATGCTTGGTAAAAATAATAAAAATGGATAGTAATTTTTGATTTTTGGAAAAATTTTCAAAATATCACTCTGCATAGAATAATTTGCCGCACCCATAACGTATGAAATTTCAAATTATTTCATACAAGTTGAAAAATATTCCATATATTGAAACAAATACCTGAAAATAATCGTATATTTTAATATAAAGCTTAAAACATTTATAGTTTCAACAATCATGCTAAAGTTTAATTTAAAAATATCAAAAACAAAATACAGGTTTAATCCTGAAACTTTAGTATTCGAAAAAGTAAACATCAATATAAAACAAAAGTTGTTCAAATCTTTTAAATATATATTTTCTACAATGTTTTTCGCAATAATAATTTATTTTTTATATGCATTTTGCATTGACACTCCAAAAGTAAAACATTTTAAAAAAGAAAATAATCAACTTATTGCGCAGTATGAAATATTGAATAATAAAATAATTGTAATTGACAGTGTTTTTAAAAGTGTTCAGGAACAAGATGACAATATTTACAGGACAATATTTGGGATAGACCCCTTGCCTTCAACCATTAGAGATGCTGGATTTGGCGGAACTAACAAGTATCATAAATTAGAGGGTTATGATAATTCTGAAGTAGTATTAAAAACTGCAAAAAAAATGAATAAACTTTTAACACAGTTATATGTACAAAAAAATTCTTATAATGAAGTAATGAACGCTGCATGTCTAAATATTAAAAAATTACGTTGTATTCCTGCAATTCAACCAATAGAAAATAAAAATTTAAAAAGGATAGCTTCTGGTTATGGAATGAGATTTCACCCAATATTAAGAATTAGGAAATTGCATAGAGGTATGGATTTTGCAGCACCACGTGGAACTGATGTTTATGCAACAGGTTATGGTGGTGGGTTCTAAAAATTAGTTTTTTCTGTTGATTTATCGAAGACCGTAGAACCCATTAACGATTTTCAAAAAAATCTACTGCAATATTACAAAATTTATTTCATATTACTCAAATTAAATTTCAAGA
>Ga0208648_1000222_pt1 | contig 59826 bp, 52 predicted proteins | sample AntAceMetag02UKL_FD_184772 | JGI IMG/M metagenome (GOLD analysis project Ga0208648, IMG submission 184772) | Saline lake microbial communities from Ace Lake, Antarctica - Antarctic Ace Lake Metagenome 02UKL (SPAdes) (version 2) | ecosystem: Environmental > Aquatic > Non-marine Saline and...
GAAGCCCAAGAACGCCTAAAAAACGCACATGTGTTTATTGCCGGTGCCGGCGGGCTGGGCTCACCCGTGAGCATGTACCTGACAGCTGCCGGTGTGGGCACCCTGCGAATCTGCGACTGCGGCGAGCCGGAACTCTCCAACTTAAACCGGCAGATCCTGCACGATGACAGCCGCATCGGCATGAACAAGGCCCTGAGCGCCAAACAAAGTCTGGAACAGCTTAATTCCGACATCTGTGTCGAGGCTCGCACGGACATCATTGATGATGACTCGGTTGCCGAAATCATAGGAGAGGCTGACCTGATCATGGACTGTCTTGACAATTTTGATACCCGGCATGTACTGAACCGCTATGCCCTGCGCGAGCATATCCCGATGGTTCACGGCGGCGTATCCGGCATGAACGGACAGATAACATTTTTACATCCACCGGAAACGCCGTGCCTGTGGTGCATACAACCCGGCTCTCCGCCACCGGTCCTGTTCCCGATTGTAGGCGCGACCGCCGGTGTAATCGGTACACTGCAGGCGCTTGAAGCCCTGAAATACCTGAGCGGTGTGGGCAGAGTTCTTAAATCAAATCTACTGGTCTGGGATGGAGCTACGATGGATTTTATGACCCTTCCCCAAAAGAGAAACCCGGCATGCCCGGTCTGCGGCGATGATGTCGCCTGACCGTTAGCCCTGTAGGAATTGTAAAAGCACCATGTCACAGAATCAAATAACAGTTGCGGTCGGCATGAGCGGCGGGGTCGATTCTTCCCTGACTGCTACCCTGCTCAAACAGCAGGGCTTTCAGGTAATCGGCCTCACCATGAAAATCTACGGCGGCGAACTCACCTCCCTGGCTTCGCGCGGCCATACCTGCTACGGTCCCGGCGAAGATGAAGACATTGCGGTAACTGCCGATGTTGCCGACCAGCTTGGAATCCCGCTGCATGTAATTGACCTGCACGCCGAATACCGCGAACATGTCCTGGATCATTTCAAACATGAATACCAGTCAGGACGTACCCCCAATCCCTGCACGCGCTGCAATCCGCTGCTTAAGTTTGGATTTCTACTTGAGAAGGCCCGCGCAACAGGCATCGCATTTGATCGTTTTGCCACCGGCCACTACGTGAGGGTCTGCCGCGATGAACAGCTCGGCAGATATGTGCTTAAAAAAGCCCTGAACCAGCGCAAGGATCAATCCTATTTTCTCTACGCGCTTCCGCCAACCCTGCTGGAACAGCTCATGTTCCCTCTGGGCGACATGAGCAAGGAAGATGTGCGCAGTCTGGCGCATGATTATAAGCTGCCGGTGAGTGCCCGACCCGAGAGTCAGGATTTCATTGAAGGCGGCGCCTACGACGGCCTGTTTGACCCTGCCGATATCAAACCCGGCCCTATTATTGATTCCAGCGGCAAGGAACTTGGAAAACATCGCGGCATTATATACTATACCATCGGACAGAGACGCGGCATTGGCATCGCGCACAGTGAACCCCTGTACGTGACCAAAATTGACGTGCAGCGCAACGCCGTTGTTGTCGGTCTAAAAGATGATCTTTTCGCAACCGGGCTGCAAGCAGCTGAATTACATTTACTTTCAACCGACAGGCTACAGCCTGGCCAAACCCTTCAAGCGCGTATTCGCAACGGTCACACCCCTGCCCCTGCAACCATCGCCTCCTGTGACGAAAACACTGTCACCGTTATGTTTGATCAGCCGCAACTGTCAGTTACTCCCGGACAGGCCGTGGTTTTTTACGATGACGATGTTGTGCTGGGCGGCGCTGTCATTGAAAAACCTCTCACAAATACATCACCTCAAGCTGAAACGGCGTTGGAGACCTAACATGCCTGAATCCGATCTGAAGATAACTACTGAATGGCTTGCATGCCTGCACAGCAGAGTGCTTGACGGCGATGCAATCAATAGTACAGACGGACTGCGCCTGCTCGCGCTGCCCCCCAAGCACTGCGATACACTTTTGGCCGTAGCCGATGATCTGCGCCAAAAGCACGCAGGTAATCGTATTAAAACCTGCAGCATCATCAACGCTAAAAGCGGATGCTGTAGTGAAAACTGCAGTTTCTGCGCCCAGTCAGTGAGTCACACAACAAGCCTCAAGGACTACCCGCTCATGAGCGCGGACGAGATGCTTGAACATGCCAAGCGCGAAGAACATCACAGCCGCCGCTGCGGCATTGTCACAGCCGGCCGCGGCATCAGGCCCGCAGAGCTTGAAACCGTATGTGAGGCCATCTCCGAATTTAAACAACAGGGACTGCGGCAGGAGCCGTGCGCGTCCCTGGGAATTTTGGACTGTGCTGACTTCAAACGCTTGAAAACTTCAGGATTAAAGCGCTTCCACCACAATCTGGAAGCCTCGCGCTCCTTTTTTCCCCGCGTCTGCACAACCCACACCTATGATGAACGCGTGGAAACCGTGAAGAAGGCTCAGGCTGCCGGATTTGAAGTCTGTGTCGGAGCGATTTTCGGTCTGGGCGAAACCGATGAGAACCGTCTGGATGTTCTGAAAGAGATCAGGAATATTGATCCGGTTTCAGTACCGCTCAATTTCCTCGTTCCGATTGAAGGCACACCGCTGGCCTCCCGCGAGCGAATGCCCACCTGGGAAGCCCTGAAAATTATAGCGCTGGCACGCTTTATCATGCCTCGCAAAGACATAGTTATCGGCGGAGGCCGCCTTGAGGTCTTCGGTGATGACCAGCATCTGATCTTTAAAGCCGGCGCAAATGCCATGATTGTCGGCGATCTGCTGACCGTTAAAGGACGCTCTCCGAATGCTGATCTGGAAATGCTCAGGGAACAGGGCCTTGAGCTTTCCCCGTAGCTGTACAACCCTTAACAGAGGATTTAGAAATATGAACGACAAAGAAATTATTGAAAAAATCAACACCCTTAAAAAAGAACGCCGGGCCATTATTCTGGCGCATAATTATGAGCGCGACGAAGTACAACGCATTGCCGACCATACCGGTGATTCACTGGGACTGAGCCGCCTTGCTGCCAAGGTTGACGAAAATGTTATCGTGTTCTGCGGCGTGCATTTCATGGCAGAATCAGCTTCCATTCTTGCCCCTGAAAAAACAATTTTGCTGCCAGACGCGGGTGCCGGCTGCCCAATGGCAGATATGATCACTGCTGCGGACGTACGCGAACTGAAAAAACAGCACCCCGACGCGCTGGTGCTGGCCTATGTCAATACCTCTGCCGAGGTCAAGGCTGAAACCGATATCTGCTGCACCTCATCCAATGCACTCACGGTTGTGGAATCTCTGCCAAAAGATCAGGAGATTATTTTTATTCCGGATAAATATCTGGCCCACTGGATCAGCCGCAAAACCGGGCGTACATTTATCACCTGGCAAGGCTACTGCCCGACACACGCCAAAATACTTCCTGAGGACCTGCAGGCTCAAAAAGACGCGCACCCCAATGCAGTCGTTCTTGCCCATCCGGAATGCCCGCCCGCAGTGCTTGATCTATCCGATGAAGTGCTCTCAACCACCGGTATTCTCAACAGCGCAAAAAACAGCTCGGCAAAAGAATTCATCATCGCCACCGAACTCGGCGTCCTCTATAGTCTGCGTGAAGATAATCCCGGCAAAACGTTCTACCCTGCCAGTAAACACGCCCTGTGCCCTAATATGAAAAAGATAACTCTGGAGAAAATTATGTGGTCGCTGGAGCGTATGCAGCCTGAAGTCCGCGTGCCCGAAGAACTGCGCATTAAGGCTTGGAAGGCGGTGGATCGCATGGTGGCCATCGGATAAGTACAGTTTGCACAAGGGCTTCCCTGGAGGGACGCGCTCCGGCGCGTCCGTTGGTGCTTACTATCGACGAAATTCCGGGGACACCATACTAATTTATTTGCTAGTTCGGCCTTCCCGCTTTACGTGACACTAAGATGTAGGGTGCGCCGTGCGCACCATAACGTTTTGCCACACATTCATTAAACCGGGGACAAACAACCACAACCATACAGAAAATTTTCAAACATCAAATGCCTTGATGTCGGTGCGCACGGCGCACCCTACAACCTGCCTGCATGTAGGTCGGGTTAGCCGCAGGCGTAACCCGGCAGCGTTATACAGTAATTTAACACAATCCATTGCGGCCACCCCCACGTGCAACTCACGGGCCTGTCAATATTTAATATTTAAGATGTGACCCCGATTCACCTTCTGATGCCGACAACCCGGAGACGGGAGCGACGCAGATGAGAACATCCCAAAAAATCCGTTGCTTTTTTCAGAAATTCGGATAAAATACAAAATTACTCTGTGGTGGGTGTAGCTCAGTTGGTTAGAGCGCTAGGTTGTGGTCCTGGAGGCCGAGGGTTCGAGACCCTTCACTCACCCCACAGTTTCTCCCCTCTCCGGCACTCAAATTTCCTCAAAAATCAATCCGGGTTTGGCATCTCTCGAAACTCTAGCGGTATTCTACCAAACAACTTAGCCCGACAACTCCAGCGCTTCCTTCTCAAGCACGTGCAAACGATCACGAATTTCAGCTGCTTTTTCAAATTCAAGCTCGCGTGCCGCTGCAAGCATCTGCTTTTTCAACTTTTTCATTTCAGCCTGTAACTCCTTCAGACTATGATAGACAGCATGCGACTCAGCCGCAAGCGGTATGGTAACGTAGTCCTTTTCATACACGGTGGAGAGAATCGAATTAATTGATTTTTTGATTGTAGCCGGGGTGATGTTATGCTCACGATTATATTGTTTCTGCAAAGCCCGGCGACGATCGGTTTCCTGCATAGTGGCATTGATGCTGCGTGTCATCACATCGGCATACAAAATTACCCGGCCATCAACATTGCGGGCCGCGCGACCGCAGGTTTGAATCAGGGAACGCTCAGAACGCAAAAAACCCTCTTTGTCAGCATCCAGAATGGCCACAAGCGAAACCTCCGGCAGATCAAGGCCTTCACGCAACAAATTGATTCCAATCAATACATCGAACTCACCCAAACGCAGTTTGCGAATTATTTCGATGCGCTCAAGAGTAACAACCTCAGAATGCAAATACTCGACCTTGACACCAAGCTCCTTATAGTACTCGGTTAAATCCTCCGACATGCGCTTGGTAAGGGTAGTAACAAGCGTACGCTCGCCCTTCTCAACCTGGCGACGAATCTCCTCCAGCAAGTCATCAACCTGACCCCCAACAGGGCGCACCTCAATATGCGGATCAATCAGACCCGTGGGCCGTATAAGCTGCTCAACCACCCGGCCGCCAGCCAGCTGTAGTTCGTATTCGGCCGGCGTAGCCGAAATATAGACAATCTGGTCCACCTTGGCGTTGAATTCATCAAACTGAAGCGGCCGGTTGTCAAGAGCTGAGGGCAGCCTGAACCCATAGTTCACCAGGGTTTTTTTGCGCGAGCGGTCACCCTTGTACATTGCCCGTATCTGCGAAACACCAATATGACTTTCATCGATGAACACCATGAAGTCCTTAGGAAAATAATCAAGCAGCACCGAAGGCGGCTCGCCCTCTTTGCGGCCGTCCAGATGACGCGAATAGTTCTCGATCCCGTTGCAATAGCCCATAGTTGCCATCATCTCAAGGTCAAACGTGGTTTTTTCACGGATGCGTTGTGCCTCTATCAGCTTACCTTCGGCCTCAAAAAGAGCGACCTGCCCTTTCAGTTCAATGCGGATATCCTCAGCAGCGCGCTTAATGGTCTCGCGACTGGTAACATAATGACTGTTGGGATAGACATGAATGTGAGACAGACGCTGCTGAACCCGACCGGTCAATGCATCAATCCTGCTGATCGAATCAATTGTGTCACCGAAAAACTCAACCCTCAGGGCGCACTGTTCTTCATAGGCTGGAAAAATCTCCACAACATCACCCCGCACCCTAAACGTACCACGGTGAAAATCAACATCATTGCGCTCATATTGTATGTCAACCAGGGCACGCAGCAAATCATCGCGTTGAATATCTGTGCGGTCCTGTATCAGCACAAGCATCTGCTGATAATCAATCGGCGAACCAAGCCCGTATATACATGAAATGCTTGCAACAACAATCACATCCCGGCGCTGCAGCAGTGATGAAGTTGCGGCGTGACGCAGACGATCGATCTCTTCGTTTATTGAAGAATCTTTTTCAATATAAGTATCCGAGGAGGGCACATAGGCTTCGGGTTGATAGTAATCATAGTAACTGACAAAGTACTCAACCGCGTTTTCCGGGAACAACTCCTTAAACTCAGCGTAGAGCTGCGCTGCCAGAGTTTTATTGGGAGCCAGAATCAGAGCCGGTCGCTGAGTACGCTCAATAACATTGGCAACCGTGTAGGTCTTTCCTGAGCCGGTAACGCCAAGCAATACCTGGTGAGCATTACCGTTCTGAATGCCTGTAACAAGCGTTTTAATCGCCTCGGGCTGATCTCCGCAGGGCGAGTAGTCTGAAACCAGTTTAAATTTCATTGAAAATCGCTGTCAAAAAAAATTAGCCGGGCGTTATGAGCGGCCCGGCTTTTAGAAATGCGAACTCAATCCGGCAGAGAAGCCTACTTGACGCTCCATTCGGTTCCCTGGGGCGTGTCTTTCAACACAATGCCTTTTGCGACAAGCTCATCGCGTATTTCATCGGCCCGGCCCCAGTTTTTCTGGCGACGAGCCTCCAGGCGCTCATCAATCAGGCCCTGTATATCCGCTTCACTGACCCCGGCCGTGCTCATACCTTCCTGCTTACGATCGGCGAAATACTGCTCAGACGAACATTGAAACAGCCCGAGCAAGCTACCGACATCCTTAAAAATCGCACAACCAGCTTCCGCCAATTCACGCGAAAACCCGCTGTCAGCATCCTTTGCAGAATTGTAAATGACCGTATTCAATATCCTGGTCAGCGCATACAAATGTCCAAGAGCCTGGGCAGTATTAAAATCATCATCCATGGCGGCCTTGAACTTGGCCGGGAATTCGGTCACGGCCTTCATGGCCTTGCGTTCAGCATCCGTACCCGGAGCATCGTCGCGAAGAAGAGAACTATCCTGCAAATTCTGCAGCAATGCATACAACCGGTCAAGACCGGTCTGAGCCTCGGCCAGATTCTGGGCCGAAAAATCAACCGGGCTGCGATACTGACTTGTGAGCAGAAACAACCGAATGACCTCCGGATGATAGTCGGCAAGCACATCGCGGATGGTCTTAAAATTCTTTAGCGACTTGGACATTTTCTCCTTGTCGATATTTACAAAACCATTATGCAGCCAGTAACGCGCAAACGGCTTGCCTGTGGTGCATTCTGCCTGGGCGATTTCATTTTCATGATGCGGGAACACAAGATCCATACCGCCGCCGTGAATATCAAAAGTTTCACCCAGATATTTCTGACTCATGACCGAGCACTCAAGATGCCAGCCGGGGCGTCCCTGCCCCCAGGGGCTTTCCCATGAAGGCTCACCCGGCTTAACGGCTTTCCAGAGCGCAAAGTCCATTGGACTTTTTTTGCGATCATCAACAACAACCCGTGCGCCGGCCTGCAAACTTTCAATATCCTTGCCCGACAACTTGCCGTATTCTTTAAAACTCAACACATCGAAATAAACGTCACCCTCAACCTCGTAAGCATGGCCGCGTTCAATCAGGGTCGAAACCATTGTCAGCATTTCCGCAATATGCCCGGTGGCACGCGGTGTATGCTCAGGAGTCTGAATGCCCAGCGCAGCCATATCGCGATCAAATTCTTCGATATAGCGCTCGGAAATCACATTCCAGGCAACACCTTCCTCATTGGCACGATTGATGATCTTGTCGTCGATATCAGTGTAGTTACGAACAAAGGTAACATCGTAGCCGAGCTTTCGCAGATAGCGCTGAATCACGTCAAACACAATCATGGCCCGAGCATGGCCGATGTGCGACAGGTCATAGACTGTCACCCCGCAGGCGTACATGCCGACTTTGCCCGGCTCCAGCGGTTCAAATACTTCTCTGCTGCGTGTCATGGTATTGTAAATTTTAAGCGTCATGTTCAGATCCTGTCTCAAGCCGGCTGCATGCCGGCCAAATTATGTTTGCATCATCACCACGGCCTGCGCCGAGATACCCTCGCAACGGCCCTCCGGGCCCAGCCCTTCAGTGGTCGTTGCCTTTATATTAACAGCCTCAACAGCTATGCCCAGACATGCAGCCACATTGGTGCGCATGCTGTCCATATGCGGAGCGAGTTTTGGTAGCTGGGCAACCACCACCGCATCAACATTGGCACATGCATAACCTTTTTCACGCGCCATTCCACGTACGGCTTCCAGTATTTTTCGACTATCAGCACCCTTCCAAGCCGGATCCGTATCAGGGAAATGTTGCCCGATATCACCCAGACCAACCGCTCCCAGCACAGCGTCGCTGATGGCATGCAGCAAAACATCAGCATCGGAATGCCCCAGCAGACCGAGACTGTGTTCAATGGTAACGCCGCCCAGCACCAACGGTCGATCCTCGACCAGGCGATGAACATCGTAACCGATTCCAATGCGCATATTTAACTGCATAGATGTATGCCTGTTCCGTTACAAATGTGATTCTATAAACCTATAAAATATACCACGAAGCAAAGTTCTGATTCAAGCGCTAACTTACAGCATAGAGCCCTACGTGATTGACAATCATTGCCTGATTGCCTACAATCAGCGCATTGTCACACAACGTATATGCTGAAGCATGGGGCAGCCACCTGCCCATGAAAGACCGAGAAATATGATCTGCATTCCAATTATTGCCGCAAACACGCAAGATGCCCTCCGCGACATGCAAGCTGCCACCGCATATGCCGACATGCTTGAGCTACGCCTTGATCACATCAAAAATCCAGACCTGCCTCTTTTGATGGCCAAGCGCACCAAACCGGTGATTATAACTATTACCCCGCGTGAGGAAAACGGTGTCTTCACTGGAACCGATACCGAACGACTGGCCCTGCTTGAACAGGCCATCGAACTCGGTGCCGACTATATAGACTGCAATATGGGCTGGCATGCCCTGCCCCACCTGCTGAGTATAAAGGGCAAAACTCGCGTTATCGTCTCCAGCCACAACTATGACGAGACACCGTCAAATCTTACAGGAATCTACCGTGATATCGCTGAAACCGGGGCTGATGTTGTCAAGATAGCAACCTTTGCCAACCGGATTTCCGACAACCTGCGCATGCTTAATTTGATCCGCAGCACAGAGCAAAAATGTATCGGAATCTGCATGGGCCCCAAGGGGAAGGTAAGCCGCATTTTGGCACCTGCCTACGGCGCCCTGCTCACATTTGCCAGCCTTGATGCGGGAAAAGAATCAGCACCGGGCCAGATCCCGGCTGAGACCATGCGCTCCGTTTACAACAGCGGCAACCTGAATTCCAACACCACATTGTTTGGGCTGATTGGAAACCCGGTTAGCAAGAGTAGGGGCTACCTACTATTTAACCGTCTCTTTCAGCACTACGACCTGAACATGGTCTATCTCAATTTCCCGGTCGATGACATGGACGACTTCATGACCAGCTTCGGCCGCCAGCTGAGCGGCTTCAGCGTGACCATGCCGCATAAACAGGCTATTACGCCATACCTTGATGCTGCCGACGCAATCAGCACGCGCATCAACGCGGTCAACACCGTGGTTAATCTAAAGGGGCGCCTGCTGGGATGCAACACCGACACTGTCGGCGTTGTAAAACCGTTGCTGCAGAGAACTACTCTGAAAGAAAAACGCGTTACCCTGCTGGGGGCCGGCGGCGCAGCCCGGGCGGCAGCGGCCGCGCTTATTGAACAGGGCGCGCAGGTCACCATACTCAACCGCACAATTGCCAAAGCTGAACAGCTTGCTCGTGAGCTTGGCTGCGCATCAGGCGGCCTGGACACATTCAACCCGGATACAACCGATGTGCTGGTGAACATGACCTCAGTGGGCATGCACCCCGACATTGATGAAATGCCGCTACCGGCTGAAAAACTGCGTGACCTGATTGTTTTTGACGGCGTGTATAATCCGCCTGAGACCATGCTGCTGCGCACAGCCAAACAAGCAGGCTGCACAACAATCCCCGGCCTTGAGATGTTTATCAATCAGGCAGCAGAACAGTTCCGCCTGTGGACCGGCATAGATCCTGACCTAAAGCTGATGGAGAAGATCCTGTCATGATCCTTCAGGTATGCCCCACCGAGCGCCTGCAGGGACGCATTGCCATCCCTGCATCCAAGTCGCACACGATCAGAGCCGTACTGATGGCGTCCCTTGCTGAGGGTACATCCATTCTGCACCGGCCCCTGATCTCTGAGGATACACGTGCCGCGCTCAATGTCTGCAAGGCTCTGGGAGCTAGCATCAGCGAATTCGATGACCGTATTGAGATAACAGGCTTCGGCTCTGCGCCTGCACAGCCCACCCAAGCGCTTGACATGCTCAATTCCGGCACGTCCACAAATTTGACACTAGGCCTGCTTGCAGCCCTTGGCGTGCAGGCCGATGTAACCGGCGACTCTTCACTGCAAACCCGGCCGGTGCAGGCCCTGACCGATGCCCTGCAAAAGCTTGGCTGCAGCATCAGCTTTCAGGGTCAAACAGGATGCCCGCCGCTTGCCATCAGCGGACGAATGACCGGCGGCTCTGTTGTGCTGGATGCCTCAAAATCATCGCAGTATGTATCAAGCCTGCTCTTAGCCTGTCCGCTTGCCCCACGTGAAACCGAGATTATTGTTGAAAATCCATCCGAGCTGCCCTACATTGATCTGACCCTTGCATGGCTCGACGAGCAGCAGATCCGCTACGCGCGCGAGGGATACACCCGCTTTGTTGTTCCCGGAAACCAGCACTACCGATCTTTTGAAAAAATAATCCCTGCTGACTGGTCCTCAGCAGCGTTTCCCCTGTGCGCGGCCGCACTGACCGATTCCGATGTAATACTTGAAGGCCTTGATATGAACGACACACAGGGAGACAAAGCCATTGTTGAGTATTTACGCCAAATGGGTGCCGATATCACTGCAAACCCCGAAGGCATACGAGTACAAGGCCGCGCGCTCAAAGGCTGCACACTTAACATCAATGCCACGCCCGATGCCCTGCCCTCCCTGGCTGTTCTGGGCTGCTGTGCCGCGGGGCGAACAATGTTGACAAACGTGGCTCAGGCCCGCGTTAAGGAAACCGACCGCATAACAGTCATGGCAAAAGAACTGGCGAAGATGGGTGCGCGTATTACGGAACAACCGGACGGACTTGTCATTGATGCCGCCCCACTAACCGGAACCAGCGTGCATGGTCACCATGATCACCGAATTATCATGGCCTTGGCAATTGCCGGGCTATGCGCGACCGGCACAACCAGCATTGACACGGCTGAGGCAATCGCGGTTACCTATCCCTCCTTTGTCGAATCAATGCAGCAGCTCGGCGCACACATCAAAACCACTTAATACCTTCCTCCTGAATAATTTTGTCATCTCGACCGCAAGGAGAGATCTTTCTTTTCCTGTATAAACGCCCGGCACAAAACACACAACATCCTTGCAAAATCCACAAAACAGCTTATAATGACCCTCTACAAAGCACCGCAGCGGAAGGATGGCCGAGTGGTCGAAGGCGGCGGTCTCGAAAACCGTTAAACGGCTAACGTCGTTTCCAGGGTTCGAATCCCTGTTCTTCCGCCACCCCTCCCCCCCCCAAACCTCAATACAGCACAGAGCCCCATGGACAAACCGGGATACATGTGCTCGCCGTACATACGGAGTTCCACAAAACCTAAAAAATCATATAATTTTAATTGACAATGTTTTGCACCTTGCTATATTGCACACATATTCAAAAATTTAATAATACGACAATAAAAGCATCGATAAGGTTACACTATCAGAAATCGGGGCTGACCGGAAACTTTCAACGCATGGAGGATTTTATGACCAAGAAACTTTTTTTGGGATTGGTTGTTTGTCTGTGGATGCTGATAGGAACAAACGCGTGGGCCTTGCAGTCATGGGACTATGTGTATTCCGTTTCAGAGGGTGAAGTTACGATTGAACAGTATACCGGTTCAGGAGGCGATGTTGTTATCCCTGACACCATCGACGGCTATCCGGTTGTGGGTATTACGGGATATTGGGTATTCGATGTTATGTTTGATCAGTACTATGGTGCATTCGCGAATTGCGAGTCTTCCGAGTACTGGGAATTTCATCGCTGCTACGAATTGACCAGCGTGACCATACCCGACAGCATTACCAATATCGGGCCCGGGGCATTTGCATATTGCAGAAGTTTGACCAGCGTAACCATCGGAAACAGCGTTACCAGCATCGGATACGGTGCATTTAAGGGGTGCTTATCTTTGCCAAATATAGATATACCCGACAGCGTTACAAGCATTGAAGACAGTACATTTTCTCGTTGCAGGGCTTTGACCAGCGTAACCATCGGAAACAGCGTTACCAATATCGGGTATGATGCATTTTATCATTGCAGCAGCTTGACCAGCGTGAACATACCCGACAGCGTTACCAATATCGGGGTTGGTGCATTTAAGAGCTGCTTATCTTTGCCAAATATAGATATACCCGACAGCGTTACCAATATCGGGAGCGAGGCATTTTGGTATTGCGAGAGTTTGATCAATGTAACCATCGGAAAAAACGTTACCAATATCGGGAGCGAGGCATTTTGGAGTTGCGAGAGTTTGATCAATGTAACCATCGGAAAAAACGTTACCAGCATTGGGCGACGGGTATTTGCTTGGTGCAGCAGCTTGACCAGCGTGATTATCCCTGACAGCGTTACCATCATTGATCATGCTGCGTTTGAGGGTTGTGCCTCTTTGTCAGTTGCATATTTCCTCGGGGATGCACCAACAATGGGAAATGGGGTTTTTGATGACACCGCACCCGATTTTAATATCTGCTATACGGCTGAAGCCACAGGATTTGAAACCCCCACGTGGGGAGGCTACCCGGCAGCAGACTGCGCCTGTTCATTTGACACTGATTGCGCGGATAACAAAATATGCGTGGATGGTGTGTGCACGCTAATGGCAGACGCTCCTCCTGCAATCGAGCTCGGTCCGTTTCTGGCAGCAGGCCCGTGGCCGGTGCTTCCGACTGATCCAGACAATCCCATGATCCTGACCCAGGATTACAGCGTTTTGTGGACCGTCAGTGATGATTATGCTTCATGCCCTGAATTTTGCACCCACACGGCCGAGTATCAGGCAGTTGGTGAGAGCGCCTGGACAGAACTTACGGTTACAGCCGATCCAATCGAAGAATGGTATGCCTATGTTGACCTGCCGATTGAGACTACTCTGCAGAATGCAACCACCTATGCCCTGCGGTTTACGGTAACCGATTGCGCGGGCCAAAGTACAGACTCAGGTCTGTATTATTTCAGGATTGTAACGGTAACGGAAGATGCTCCCCCGGTAATTGAATCTGGCCCGTTTCTGGCAGCGGGTTCGTGGCCTTTGCTGGCAACCACGGAATCAAGAGCATTTTCACTTAGTCAGAATTATCACGTGCTTTGGACTTTCAGCGATGACTATGCATCCTGCGAAGATGGACTGTGTACACACCACGCCCGGTATCGCAAGGTTGGTGAAGATGTGTGGACATGGCTTACTCCGGTGAGCACGGACTCAACGGATAGTTGGTATGCATATGTTGAGTTGCCGGTTGGGATTCTGGAGAATGGGATCTATCAATTCCGAATTGATACAACGGATTGTATCGGTCAGATAGATTTTAGCACAATATACTATTTCAAGGTTGCCAAGCCGTAATAACAGGTTGGCATACGTGAAGAGAGGTACACAGGCAGGGCCGCTTAGCGGCCCTGCCTTTGATTTTTGTGTACAAAAAACAGAAAAACTGAAATCTGACAGTACATTTGAGTGTGTCTGCACTTTATGGAGTAGAGAAACAAAAGTATTTCCAAACACTTATACAATCAGTTCGATAGTCTTTTCCTCGGCCACATTATAATCCCGCACAATTCAATAAAGCCCAAAAGCTTTTAAGAGATTCAGAGGGGGGGGTATTTCCGATCCTACTATGAAGTTCGGGTGCGGGTATAAAAGAACAACAGGATCTGCCACTAGTGAACAAAACTGAATTGAATTTTGGATATCTTGTAATATGGAGTGGAGTATATTATCCGCGCGTTGTGCCGCCCGAATTAAAAGCTTCGCGGTTAAGAATAAAATGATAGGGGTTCTTTTTTTGACCGTTGTCCCTAACCTCGTAGTGCACATGGTAGCCGGTAGATCTGCCGGTCGAGCCCATCAGACCGATCACCTGACCACGCTTTACCTGGTCACCTTTTTTGACTGTTAATTTCCACATATGTCCGTATGTGGTTTGAAAACGTTCATCGTGGCTAATCCGCACGTAATTGCCTAGAAGACGATCAAAGTCTGCACTCTTTACCACACCATCAGCAGTCGCAATAATCGGTGCTCCCCGTCTACCGGAGATATCAATCCCGCTATGAAAGTTACGCAACCCTGTGAAGGGGCTTTTACGCCAGCCAAACGGGGAGGTCATCCATATCTCACGGTCCTTAACCGGCACAATCGTAGGGCGGGCCTTGAGCGTTTCTGTCATCTGCACCAACATTGAGTTCAACTCAACTAAATCCTCCCGCAGACTGTACGCCTGCATGTGCAAGGGGCGTTTGTCAACCAGAGCTTCAAGTTCAGCCAGCGGATCAAATGACTGCATATCGCCATCTTCCTCAGCATCGGTGCCTCCCATGCCCAGGCGTTCCTCAATGTTAACCTTCTCATCTCCTGCTTCAATGCCCAGAAAGCCCCGCATCATTCTCTCGTTCCTGCGCACCTTTTTAATCTTGTTTTCAAGATGTGGCAGCTGCGACAATGAGGCCTGCAAAACGGCGATATCCTGCTTGAGTGTTTTATTTTTAAAGATTTCCCAGCTGCCGTTAACACCGAAAGCAACTATCAAAATCATACATAGAAAGAACCAGCGAATCACCCGTTTATGAAATGTAAACGATGCGATGCTTCTCACCGAACAGGTAGGCTGAATAACAAATGTCAGATGATCTTTTTTCATGCAGGCATCCCGGCGACTGTGTGCGTATTTCTATGAATAGGTCTTGTCGAAACTGTTGAATTGTTATAATGTTTGTGGAAAAGACTCTTAGTTAAAACATATGTTTATACAAAAGTCAATAATTTGGTATTGTTTATATGCCTATACTTTATCGTAAGCAAGAACAATAATGTTAAGTAATTTAGTTCACCACAATAAAAAATTCCTACCTGTATCAACATGTCGATGCCTGATATTAGGCGTATTTTCAGCTCTGTGCCTGAACATGAGCGCCTGCTCCGACACGGCCAATATGCCCGATAGCTCTGAAGATCAAAAATCCTGCGGCGCCATGCTATTAATTCCGGCCAGCGAGTTCAGCATGGGCACGGACAAACCTGATGCCAACCGGGATGAAAAACCGGCACACGCGGTGTCTGTCTCAGCTTTTTACATGGATTGTTGTGAAGTAACCAATGCCGAATACCGGATTTTTATCCTGGAAACCGGCCACAAACCGCCGCGAGTAGAGGCCACATGGGCCGAACACTATAACTGGACCGGCAACAATTACCCGCCGGGAACAGACCGGAACCCGGTTGTGCTGGTCAACTGGCATGACGCATCCGCCTATGCGGCCTGGGCCGGGAAACGCCTGCCCACTGAAGCAGAGTGGGAAAAAGCAGCCCGGGCGGGCATGACGGGCAGCGAATTCCCCTATGAAAACAGCATCGAACCCGGGCAGGCAAACTATTTCATGTCCTATCTGCGCAGCAAAGAGCTGCGCCCGGTGGGCAGCTTCGAGCCCAATGCGTTCGGCATCTATGATATAGCCGGCAATGTTTGGGAATGGTGCCAGGACTGGTATAGCCCCGGCTATTACCGCAGCAGCGCTAAAGTCAATCCGCCGGGTCCGCTGCACGGTGCCTATAAGGTATTTCGAGGAGGGTCCTGGGAGAGCGATATACAGTTTCTGCGCTGTGCCCAGCGGGGGAAAAACAGCCCCGACCACAAAAGCCCTACAATCGGGTTCAGATGTGCGCGCTCAGCTCATCAGCTGGAATCACGCGAAGAATCAGATGACTGATTACCGATTATGCTGATGGCATCACGATGGCACTGCGAACTGCATCGCAGACACCGGATGCATCGCGACGCATTTGGATCTTCACGATATATTCGGTGGTCAACCGGACACTCCTGTACACAGGAACGATCATAATCACAGCTGCGTTTATTAAAATTAATCTTAAAAAGGCTCAGATGATTGCACAGCCCGTACATCGTTCCCAGCGGACATATCACCCGGCAAAAAGGACGTTTCGAAACCGTCATCCAAGACAGAAATCCGAATAACAAAGCCAACTTCACCATAAAAACTGGTCCAATCATAGTCCGTAAATGTTCATTGAGCAGCATCAGGGTTATGCCGGCTTCCAGCGTTCCGGCCGGGCAGATAATTTTGCAGAACCAGGGCTCTTTGGTAACCGCAGCCGCAATGAAAACTACACCTATCAGAATGACATAACGCAGGTATTCAAGTCGACGCGGTATCCTGATTTTTATTACGGGCAGTTTATACAGCATGTCCTGCAAAAAACCGAAAGGACAGGCCCAGCCGCATATAAAACGGCCGCCCACAGCTCCCAACAGAGCAATAAAACCAATAATATACAGCGAAACGTAATAGCGGCCATAAGATGCAAAAAACTGCAGCGCTCCGATCGGACACAAAAAAAGCGCCCCCGGGCATGAATGACAGTTAAAGCCCGGACAGGGAATCAACTTGAACCGCCCCTGATAAATAGAGCCTGAAATAAAGCCCGCCAAATATGCATTGTACAGAATTGTGCTGCATACCTGTGAAAGCCGCTGGTAAAAGCTCAGTTTCATTGCGCCTCTATCCGATACCGATACAGTTCAGGCAAATAACAATCGCGTAGGTAAAAAACATGTTATGCTCACCGGCCAGCAGTCCGCCGATAAGAATCAGAACAGCAGCGGCCAGAAAAAATTTGGGCAGGTGACGTTTAAAAAAGATCATGGTATTTTTTCCGCGGCAAAGCATTTTCAGTGCGCGTTTCCTGCAGGGGGCTTGTGTTTTGCAGGTCTTACATGGTAAATTATTTTATCAGGACTGTACAGCTGTTTTTTTTAATGAATGCAACTATCCATGCGGATTCAAACACATACTCTAACACTTCAGGCAGCGACGCTGCTGAGCGCGATTCTCATTGCAATCCTTCCGGCCTGCACGCCCGCGATCCTCAGCCCCGTCCCAATTCCTATTGAAGATAGCCCGGCCCAGGCGGATACTTTTCCAACACACTCCGGAGCCTTTTATTTTAACCTGCTGGCAGCGCAGATGAGCATAAACAGTGGAGACTGGACCAACGCCCGCAGCATGTATCATGATGCCCTTGAACAGGCCCCCGACTCACCCTATATCCTGCTGCAACTGAGCCACCTTGCCCTGATTCTGAGAGAGCCGGCCAAGGCCGAAGAATACTGCCGCCTTGCGCTGGAAAATGACCCGCATTTTTTCGATGCGCGCAGGTTTATGGCCAGTCTGCTGGTCTCGCGCAATCAAACCAAAGAGGCCATCGCCGAATATCGGCTACTGCTGGCTGAGAGGCCCGGCGATGAGGAAACCCTGGCTACCCTGGCAAAACTCTATGCCAAAAACAAACAACCTGAAAAAGCATTAGGCATTATCAATGAACTCCTTGCGGCCCATCCTAATTCCGCAACCGCTTTTTTTTATAGGGGTAACATCTATGCCGACCAGAGAAACGCTACAAAAGCTGAAGAAGCCTACCGAAAATCAATCACACTTGATCCCGCATACCTGCCGGCACGAATCAACCTTGCCGGCCTGCATGAAACCGCCGGAGATCCGGCCCTCGCCATAGAAATCTATAAAGACTTGGCTGAGGCGGTGCCGAACAACCAGCTCGTGCACTCAAAACTCGCCTATCTCTACGTCAAGACCGGCAACCTCAATGCCGCGCGCATGCACTACCAGTATCTTCTCGATACTGCTCCGCAGTTTAACGAAGAGATCGCTTTAAAAATAGGCTTAATTCATTTTGAACAGGAAAATTTTGCTGATGCCGAAATACTATTCAAAAGCATTATTGAAAAAAATCCGGCAAACCAGCATGCCCAATACTATCTAGGCCTTGTTCTGGAAAAAATACATAAAAGTGACGAGGCCGCGCAGGCCTTTCAGGCGGTCACACCGGACTCAAATCTTTTTACGCAGGCGCGCATACAGCTTGCCTTCATCTACAGCCAGAACGGCAAAGCACAGGAGGCGCTGCAGATCCTGCAGGAGATCATTGAGCTGAAGCCGGATGAGGCATCGACCTACCATGCTCTGGCGGTTGTATATGCAGAAAACGAGGACTACCGGGCCGCAATAGCAGCATTGCAAAACGCCATCAAACATGACAGCGCCAAAGAGGATCTGTTGCTCTATCTCGGACATCTCTATGAAAAAGCCGACATGTTCGATGAAAGCATCGCCACAATGCGTGAGGTGCTTGCCATTAACAACAAAAATGCTGATGCACTCAACTTTATCGGTTACCTGTATGCAGACCGCGGCATACACCTGCGTGAAGCCAGAACCTTAATCAAAAAAGCACATGCCCTCAAACCTGATGACGGATACATCCTTGACAGTCTCGGCTGGGTCTACTTCAAAATGGAGCGCTATAAAAAAGCTCTCAAGCACCTTGAGCAGGCCCACCGGCTTGTGCCGGATGATCCGACTATCGCTGAGCACCTTGGCGATGTTCTCCTTCGGCTGAACAAAACCAAACAGGCCCTTGAGCTTTACCGGCGCGCGCTTGAAATTAAACCGGAGAAAAAGGCCGTTCAACAAAAGATTTATACTATTGAGCAAGGCCTGTAAGCCGGGCACCCGAAGAAAAACCCCTTCAGACTCGGAAGCAACCATGCATCTAAAACCCCTGTACCTGCTCTTATTATCAGTCGCCCTGTTGTGCAATGCCGGCTGCGCCACACTTCACACAGCCCCTGAGCTTCCGCCGCTCCAGGATCCTGCGGGATACGCACAGGCGGCACTCGATCTACCACAACGCACTTCCCTGTCAGGAATCGCCCGCATAACCATTAAGGTTCACAACACCAGCCAAGGCTACAAAACCGTTTATGCCTGCATATATCCTGATATGCTACGCTTGGAGGTACTCGGTCTTTTCAATCAGCCCGGCCTGTACGTAAGCGCATGCAGAGAAACGGGCATTACCCTGTACGTGCCGTCCAGAAACACCTGGTACCGGGGCCCCGCCACAGCAGAGAGCATGCAGCGCATCAGCGGCATCATGATGGATCCATTTGATATCGTCAAGACCATACACGGACGCCCGCCCGGACCAGACCCCGCCCAAGCTGATATCACCTGCACGCAGGACAACAGCAGTTACCGGTGTACGCTAGAAAATGAAAAAACTGTTCAGGATGTCTGGATCAACCCGCTGAGCGAAAAAATCACGCGCAGCCGGCTGTTTGAACACGGTCTGGCCGTGCATGATATCCGCTACCAAAATTTCCGGCAGCAGGACGGACGCTCTATCCCCGGGAAAATTCTGGTGAACTTTGATCGCTACGCTACCAGCCTTGAAATCAAACTACAGGATCCGCTGACTTCTCCCCTTGAGACCGCACAGCTTCAATTACAGGCACCGGATGAAACATTCTTTCTACCGCTTAATGCCTTCTGGGATACGCAATAAAAAATGTGCCCGTCCACACCGGTACTACCGGCCCATGAGTCCCTTCCCATGCCGACACGACGTTACCAGAAGTTTTAAAGGCTGTTCAAAAATGACCAGGGGCAAGGCGCGCGAAGTCATGAGGAATGAAGCGTACTTTTTCGTACGCTGCAATTACGAGTGCCGAGCACAACGCAGCAAATGGTTGTTTTGGGGCAGCCTGCTAAAAGTGTACTACGGCACAACAGTTGTGACAAACCTGTCCAACCCTTGCACGTAGGTGTCTCCCGACAGCAAAAACCCGTCATTGTGCCCACCGCTGATCTCCAGAAAATATTTCTGCCCGGCACAGGCGGCATACAGCGCCCGGCCGTGCCGAAAAGGAACAAGTTCATCATTGGTACTGTGCACAATCAAAACCGGCATGCTCAAACCACTCATCTTCTCAATCGTTGCGTAGCGATACCTGGCAAGCAGACGAACGGGTAGCCATGAATAATGTTCACGACCGATATCGCAATACGACGTAAAGCTGGATTCAATAACCAGGCCTGCAGCGCCGCGTATATTGGCAAGGCCAGCGGCAACCGCGCCTCCAAGGGAACGACCAAATATAATCAGCTTTTCAGGTGTAACCTGTTTTTCTTTAGCCAGCCAGTGCCAGGCTGCCAGGGCGTCAAGCTCTGTGCCCTGCTCGCTGGGCCGGCCCCGGCTCATGCCATAGCCCCGATAGTCAAAAATAAAAACATTGAGCCCCAAACGGTGAAAAATAAGGATGGAGTCGAGCCGATGTGAAATATTGCCGCCATTGCCGTGACAAAACAACAGCGTGGCACGCGCCTCCCGCGCCGGGACATACCAACCATGCAGGGGCGTGCCGTCCCCGGCCTGAAAATGGACATTCTCAAAAGCAAGTCCGGCCACCGCGGGTGTGCAGGCTTCTTCGCTGGAAGGAAAATAAAGCAACCGATCCTGAAAAACATAGACAAGCGCTATGATAATCCCGCAGGCAAGCAGCGCAACAACAATCAACCTGACGATCATGGCCATATGGTTCTCCTGAAACAACAGCGCTAATGCGCATCACGGGACAACAAACCAAACAGTGCGGGCACGCGCGCAGAGACGGGATGCAGGATAGTTCTGAGAGGCGGGACTGCCGGCAAGCACCAGGTCAAGCACCGGTTGCTTACCCCGTCCGCATACGACAAAAAAAATATCCCGCGCGGCTGCAAGCAGGGGCAGGCTCATGCTGAGACGCTGCGCAACCGGCATACCTTCGGGTGCGCGAGTCGCGATCACCAGCTCTTCTTCCTGTAAGGCGCTGTCATCTCCGGGAAACAGGGATGCGATATGCCCGTCTGCCCCCATGCCCAGCAACACACAATCAAAAGAAGAAAAATGTCCGGGGCTGGATAAGCGCTTCCCAAAAAATGATCTGATGTCCGCGGCGCTTTTAAGAGCGGCCTGCTGCGGATCAATCTCACCGGGCATGCGGTGAATATTACCGGGCAACAGCGGCACATGCTGTAACAGGCTGATGCGGGCACAGTGATAATTGCTGCGCGCGTCCTCCGGTCCCACGCAGCGCTCATCGCTCCAGAAAACATGTATCTTTGCCCAGTCAATCTGAACTCTAAACAACGGTTCCGCAAGCAGTTCATACAGCCGACACGGACTGCTGCCACCGGTCAGCACAAGCGAGCAGCACCCCCGCTGCTCAACGGCCCGAACCACGACTGCGGTTAGCTCATGCGCCGCAGCCAAACTCAGGCTTTCCGTATCGCTAAAGGTTATAACCCGCTGCTGCATGAAAACACACCCCCTTGTGCAGGATAGAACAACATGATACAATTTATACTGTAGCACACAATACACAAATTTTAATGAATCCGTCATGCTTGTATTTCTAAAAAACACCGTCGCGCAGATCAACGTCGAAACCCGGCAAGGCAATGCCCCTGTAATATGCGCGAAGCAGACATCCGGTTCAGCAGATCCCGAATCAGCCCAAAAACATACGCCCGCACTCGTCGATGCCATTACCAGCGGCACACAGGGCATAGCGCGTTACTTTACAGCACACATACCGCCGCCGAAGCAGGACACCGACGACACCTGATTCCCCTGCCCGCCTGAGCATTTGCCATTTCCAGCTTCTTTTGCTAAATAATTGTGATATACTATAAAAATTTGAATCTAACAAACACAACCGGAATACAAGCACTATTCCGGTTCCATAACACAGCAACACTCTGCAGGAGGTTTTCAAACAACCATGAAACATCGCGGATACTACGGACAATTTGGAGGCTGCTATGTGCCGGAAATTCTGGTGGCGACCATTGAACAGCTTGTAAAAGCTTACGAGATGGCCCGTAGTGATCCCGAATTCTGGGCCGAATACGTCCGCGTAATGAGTGATTACTCCTGCCGCCCCACGCCGCTTACCTACGCGGAAAACCTCACGCGTCACTTCGGCGGCGCACGCATATACGTCAAACGCGAAGACCTGAACCACACCGGCGCCCACAAGGCCAACAATGTCATGGGCCAGGGTCTGCTGGTCAAGCGCATGGGCAAAACCCGCGTTATTGCCGAGACCGGGGCCGGGCAGCACGGTGTTGCCACGGCAACCATGGCTGCGCGCTACGGCTTTGACTGCACGATATACATGGGCGCGGTCGACGTCATGCGCCAACGGCCCAATGTGTTCTGGATGGAACGCCTCGGCGCAACGGTTGTTCCGGTTCATGAGGGCAGCCGTATTCTCAAGGATGCAATCAACGAGGCCATGCGTGACTGGGTGACCAATATGGATAACACGCACTATGTTTTGGGCACGGCCTGCGGCCCGCATCCGTTTCCGGAAATGGTCGCATGGTTCCAGTCAATCATCGGCATAGAGGCCCGCGAACAAATCCAGCGCATAACCGGTTCTCTACCCAAACGCATATATGCCTGTGTGGGCGGCGGCTCGAATGCCTGCGGAATTTTCCTGCCATTTATTGATGACGACGTCGAACTTGTAGGGATTGAAGCCGGCGGCAAAGGAATTGAAACCGGACTGCATGCCACACGCCTGTCAGCACCGGAAGCGAGCATCGGACTGGCTCAGGGCTATAAAACCTTTTTCCTACAGGACGACGACGGCCAGATGCGCGAAACCCACAGCGTGGCCGCCGGGCTCGACTATGTCGGCGTATCGCCCATCCTGTCCGAGCTCCAGAGCAAAGGGCGCGTCAGGTTCGAATCCGCAACCGACCAGGAAGTGGTGCAGGCCCTTGATCTGACCATGCGCACCGAAGGCTTAATACCGGCTCTTGAATCCAGCCATGCGTTTGTACAGGCATTCAAGGAAGCACCGCACATGAGCCCCGACGACGCTATTATCATCAACCAGTCCGGCCGCGGCGATAAAGATATTTTTACCGTTGCTGATGCCTTCGAAGATCCGGCCTGGCAGGAATTTATTATACAAACAGCACAGAGGTACACCGATGCTTGAGCACTACCTGCGCGAACGTCTCAAAGAAAAAGAAATCCTGCTCATGACCCATATCGTGCTGGGTTATCCGAACTTTGAGGCCTCGATGGACATTGTCGAATCAATGGTTGCTGCCGGAATTGACCTGATGGAGTTACAGATTCCGTTCTCGGAACCGATTGCCGATGGCCCTGTTATCCTACAAGCCAATCAACAAGCACTCGCAGCGGGAGCCACTGTGCGCCGCTGCCTCGATTTCGGGCGCGAAGCTGCTGCGCGTTTCGACATTCCGTTCCTGTTCATGAGCTATTACAATATCCTGTATAAATACGGTGTCGGGCGCTTTGCCGCTGAAATAAAAGACAGCGGCCTGCAAGGCGCAATCGTGCCGGATCTGCCCCCCGAGGAAGGTACTGAATACCTGCAGGCAATGCAGGATCATAATCTAAACCCGATTTTCATCTTCTCACCCACAACCCCGCCCTCGCGCCTTGATTACCTGGCATCCTGCGCACGCGGTTTTGTGTACTGCGTGGCACGCAAGGGTGTCACCGGCAAGGAAACCAATTTCTCTGAACAACTCGAAGGCTACCTCATGCGCTGCCGCAGGGCAACAAACCTGCCGCTGGCAGTGGGCTTTGGCGTCAAGGACCGACAGGATGTTGATTTTTTACGGGGCAAAGCCGATATAGCGGTTATCGGCAGCCAGACCATCAGAATTTTCGATCAGCTCGGCAGCACAGCGGTTAAAGACTTTATTGCCGGCCTGCGCTAAGGCAAGCACGCTTTGCCTGTTAGAACCACATACTAGTGCTTGACTTTTTACCACGCAGTCTGTAATATTATACGACCCTTAACCAAACCACTTGCTAGCAAGGATACAAAGCACTATGGCGCGCATAACCGTTGAAGACTGCCTTGAAAACATCGAAAATCGTTTTATTCTGGTACATATGGCCCATCAGCGCTCTCTGCAGCTGCTCAAAGGGATAACACCCCAGGTGCAAGCACCGGAAAATCGCGAAGTCGTTGTTGCCCTGCGTGAAATTGGTGCTAAAAAAACATACCTCGACGATGAGCAGATGGAAAACCTGAAAGAAGGCGGTTTTATCAGCATCGATCTTAAATAAACAATAGCTTTAAAGCAACACCTGACCTGACAAACAGGGCATATACTCCTAGTATATGCCCTTTAATTTTGGCGCACACGCAACAAACCTTCTGGAGATAAAAAACATGCCGCACATAGTAATTGAAGGAATGCCGCAGCTCGAAACCTTTTTTAAAACATACACTCCCTGCTCTCACGACCAGCCCAACGGAGCCCTGAAACTCCTGAATATCTTCATGAATCCTGAACATAACTGCATCCTGATTGAGGCAATCGCTGCTGAAGGAGGCCCGCCCAACCGCTTCCTTGTTCAGATTGTGCAGCATGGCCTAAAAACAACAGTCAAAATATACCCGGGCACCGATGCTGAAAAAACACCCGGTGTAAAAAAATTGCTGGCGCTGGTAGCCCATCAGTTTATAACGAATTTTCCCGGGACAAAATACGGATCGACAAACCTGCAAGACTACCTTCTGTAGACCAATCTCGGCACATGCCCGACAAAGTTCCAGAATATGTTTATTTTTATAATAACCAGAAATATTCTGGGCCCCTTTTCGTCATGCCGGCAAAAGCCGGCATTCAGGGAACGTTTAAAAATATAGTGTCTGGCCCCCGGTTTTCACCGGGGTGACGTTTCAAAAAAAAACGGGTTACACTAAAAATAACCACCTTCGAGCAACAGGCATCTATTGTGATAAGTATGTCCGGGTTTTCTTGCTTTTCAAAGCCGCCTGTGATATATTTCAAAACTTAAGACATGAGACGGGGCGTAGCGCAGCCTGGCAGCGCATCTGGTTTGGGACCAGAGGGTCGGAGGTTCAAATCCTCTCGCCCCGACCAACACTTCTTAAAAATTTACGTACATATAAGCCGTTTTTACCCAGTGCCACCGGCACGCAAATCACGCAGATAAAAATGACAAAAAAAACAGGGCCGCTTTCCGCAGCCCTGCCTGCATGTTGCAACTTCACCCCTCCGTTGCGAACCTACCACTGCTCCCGGATATTAAAATCTCCTTCCACAACCGGCAAAAAGGTCTTGAGCTTTAAAAACTCATTCACAATAATGCCAAAAGCTTCCGCGCGGTTATCGGTTTCATAATATTTGTACTTAACCTTGCAGAGCGATCCACCCGCATAAACATCATCGTCGGTAAAAAATCGAGCATCATCACCAGCCGCAACTCCCACGGCTAGTATGCTGCCCGCACCCCAGGTGCCAACCTTAATTGAGCCGACATTGCCACTCACGAGCATATTCGAATTCTGCAATGAACCCTTAATGGACGCCTTACCAAGAAGTCAGCCCCTTCGACGGCGAGTCCTCACCGGTAAGAGCAATATCACCGGCACTACCCCTGCAATTGAAAACTTCCCGATCCAGGCGGCTTCGATACTGCTTGCCGCTTCGGCCCCGGCGAGCATTATACCCTCTCGCCAACTGTCCGTCATTTGTTTAGCACATCACTTGAGTTAATCTATTGCTACGATTAGGTGATTGCATAAAGGTTGCGTTTTACTTCACGCTATTGCACAGTTAAAACCACTAACTAATTATATTTACTTATTTTTTCGGCTCTTCTCTGCGATGCCATGCACTAGAAAATCCCGAAACTACAACCGTTTCGAGCTTTATTTTTATAACCTGCACAGCCTCCTCAATTTTCCCCCTGTACAATATCCTCAAACGTCAACCGACCCCGAAGTTTTCGCACCAACCAGGAGCGGCCAATTGATCTAAGAAATGAATTCTCTCTCCAACTCCCCTCACAGCAGTGAACCGCGATCGCGTCCCGGGTTGCATCGTTAATAGTGCTTGCGATGAGCTTTGGTTCAAGGAACAGCATATTCGACTCAACATGCTGCCGGGCATTACTATATTTAAATCCAAACTCTTCCGCGCACAGGGCCAGTACGGCCGGTGCAAGCATCGTGGTTGCAAGGCTGCCGTCGTCAAGAACAAATGAAAGATTCCGGTAATAATCCATTGCTTTTTTTACAAACGGATGTCCCTTGATGCTTCCCATGAAGGCAGCCTGAACACCAATGCCGGGCACAGCGTCCGTCATGTTCTTTTTAGATCCGTCACTGTTAAGCAGCGTGAGTGTTTTCTGAGACTTCACGATGGAAGGATGATATTCAACGGCGGAAAAAAAATCATGGCTTAAAAAACTATCAAAACGTTCGCGCACATACACATCAGCATCAAGATACACCCCGCCCTCTTCATACAGGGCATGCAGCCGAATGTAATCTGCTGCAAAGGCCCATTTCTGAGCTGCGCATGCTTCCCTGACAAATTGAACTGAATTAATATCAAAACGCTGAGCATCCCATTTAACAAATTCATAATCATCAAGCACACGACGCCATGAGGCAAGACATTGCTCAATATTCCCGGGCAGGGGATCATCACTCAACCAGCAATAATGTATTTTCCGGGGTATCATGTGCTGCACCTTACTGAACTCACGGGTTTATTCTACGGCGATATGATGAATGTGTCTACAGACGGGAAATAAGCCGGGCATTAATTCACGGGGAGCCCTCGGCAACCAGCCGGAAACCCAGACTGGGAGACATACTGCCCGGGCCGTTGATGATGCGCTGGGCAGACCTGCAGCCAAAAAAGGGCATGTCCCAACCGCCGCCCCGATTCACGCGATAGAAACCGCTCGAAGCGACTGTCAGATCGATAACGCTGCCAACAGGGTAATCCCTGTACCAGTCCTGCACCCACTCACTGACATTGCCATGCATGTCATACAAAGCCCAGGCATTCGGAGCCTTCATGCCGACAGGATGTGTTGTATCACCGGAGTTATCCCGATGCCATGCCAGACTGTCCAGACTGCTGCCCGCAAAAGGACCGGTAGTACCGGCCCGGGCCGCATACTCCCACTCAGCCTCGGTGGGCAGCCGATACCTGTGTGTCCCCGGTCGTTGGTTCATAATGTGTATAAATTTCTGCACATCATTCCAACTCAGAGTCTCAACAGGGCACAAATCACCACAGTCCAGAAAATACGCCGGGTTTTTTTTCATAACCGTTCGCCACTGGCCCTGCGTCACCTCTGTTGTCTGCATATAATAGCCTTTAGTCAGGGTCACGCGATGCTGCGGTTCATCTTTGGACCTGCCCGACTCATCCTGCGGACTGCCCATCAAGAATGAACCGGGCTTAATGTATAGAAACGTCTGTCCAATCGTATTGGTGAAACACTTCTGTGAATGATTTTCAGCTTGAACAGGTACCGTTATTTTCCCATCGTTGGAGACATCAACAGTTCCTGCATGGGCAAACGGCCCGACAAATAATAAAATTATTATACTGCAGAGTATACCGGTGCACATAGTAGACCAGTCCTTATCTGAAAATTTTTCCATACCATTTTGAACAGAGCGCCGTTTTTAAACGCCCACCCCACACCGGGGTATCCATCAACAAACATGCCGCGCTGCTCCGCGTGCGGAACGCTGAGCAGCGTACAAAAAAGCAGCCAGTGCTGCCAGGGCAGTTGCCACGCCGATCACCACGGACAGGCCATAGGCCAGGGCGAACCCTTCCGCAGCAAACAAAATATACGTTGCGCACACCGCCGTCATAACGGTCGCAGGCACACTGAGCAACCAGTGAAAGCCGCGCTTGCGGGCCAGGTACATGGCAGCGGTCCAGAGCATAATTGTGGCAAGGGTCTGATTCGACCACGCGAAATAGCGCCATATGATTCCGAAATTAATACGCGTTAACAAAAACCCAATCGCGAACAAAGGAATCGTAACAGCCAGACGGCGCAGGATGGGCCCCTGTTTCAATCGCAGTGCATCTGCAATAATCAGGCGCGCACTGCGAAAAGCCGTATCACCGGAGGTAATCGGAGCAGCAACAACACCCAGCAAAGCCAGTATGCCGCCTATTCCCCCCAGAAAGCCCGCTGATATTTCCGTCACCGCCCAGGCCGGATTATGACCTGACGCGCTCATGGTTTCATTCAAAGCAGACACGCCCCCGAAAAAGGTCATGGCCGCTGCCGCCCAGATCATGGCCACAATGCCCTCTGCAATCATGGCCCCGTAGAAAATCCGTCGCCCCAGACGCTCACTGGTTACGCAACGTGCCATAAGCGGCGACTGGGTGGCATGGAAGCCTGAAATTGCACCACAAGCAATCGTAATAAAGAGCATGGGGAAAATGGGATATTTCCCAGCATTGTGGTGCATATTCTGAAAAGACATTTCAGGGATAGCATGCCCCCCGGCTATCAGGCCATAACAAATCCCAGCGGCCATCACCAGCAGTGCCAGACCAAAAAAGGGATAAATGCGTCCGATCAGCTTGTCAATCGGCAGCAGGGTTGCCAACAGGTAATAGGCAAATATCACATACACACAGACCTGAAAACTGAAGGCAATTTCAAAACCGCCCAAAATTTCGCTCGGAATTTTGCTCAGAATTTCAGGCGGAATTTCGCTCGGAATTTTGCTCAAAATTGCGGCAGGACCTGACACAAAAACCACGCCCACCAGAACCAGCAGCACGACTGAAAAAAGACGCGTAAAATGCTTAAAAAACGGACCCAGGTATATGCCAACCACCTCGGCGATACTGGCACCGCCATTACGTATTGAGAGCATGCCTGAAAAATAATCATGCACCGCGCCGGCAAAGATACAGCCCAACACTATCCAGACAAATGCTACCGGCCCCCACATGGCCCCGGCAACCGCGCCAAAAATCGGACCCAGTCCGGCGATATTCAAAAACTGAATCAGAAAAATTCGCATCCAGCCCATGGGAACGGAATCAACACCGTCGGGGTTGGCCACAGCCGGAGTTAAACGTTCCGGTTCCATACCGAAGATTTTTTCTGTCAACGCACCGTAGAGCACGTACCCCAAAACCAGCGCAACCAGGCAAACGATAAAGGTAATCATGTACAACTCCTGTTTTTATTGGCGCTCTTACCAACTATCACAACAATAATACACTCTCTGTCAAGAAAAAATAACCGCGGGCCCGTCCTTGAGACCCGGCAGAGACAGGCTTGGAAATTAACGCAAAACCGCTCAGCAGGCAACTATTCCGACAACTTTTTCACTGCTATTTCCATAAACGGCTTGATCAAATCAATCGGCAACGGAAAAATCATCGTTGAATTTTTCTCGGCCGCCACTTCAGTCAGGGTCTGCAGATAGCGAAGCTGCAGCGATATGGGATTAGACATGACCTCAGCCGCTTGGGCGAGCTTGGCCGAAGCCTCAAATTCACCAGAAGCATGGATAATCTTTGCACGCCGCTCACGCTCAGCTTCAGCCTGCTTGGCCATGGCGCGCTTCATCTGATCGGGCAGGTCAATATGCTTGATTTCAACATTGGTCACCTTGATACCCCAGGGATCGGTTTGCTTGTCAAGAATTTCCTGCAGCTTTAAGTTAAGTTTTTCACGCTCAGCCAGAAGGTCATCCAGGTCTGCCTCGCCGCAGACGCTGCGCATGGTTGTCTGGGCAAGCTGGGAAGTGGCATACAAAAAGTTTTCAACCTCAACGATCGCTTTTTCAGGGGTCATAACCCGGAAATACACAACCGCGTTCACCTTAACCGATACATTGTCACGGGTTATGATGTCCTGCGGCGGCACGTCAAGAGTAACCAGGCGCAGGCTGACCTTCTGCATTTTCTCTACACCGGGAATCAGTAAAATCAGACCCGGCCCTCTGGTGGCCACCAGCCGGCCCAGCCGAAAAACAACACCACGCTCATATTCATTTAAAATTTTTACCGCGCTGAAAACAATCATTGCCACTACACCAGCAAGCACTAACCAGGACATAATCATACCTCCTTATGAATACTACATTTATCTAAATGAACATTTTCTTCTATTGTACGATACGCAAAATATAACGCTACACTTTTTTCGCGCCCCCCCATTACCACAAACAAGCGAGTCTACAGTTGGGGCCTATTGCGGCGGCACCTCGTCGAGGCGCACCGTCAGCAACATACCGTCAACCCGCTCAACCCGGATACGCGCACCTCTGGGGATGGGACTGTCGCTGCAAGCATTCCAGTACTCGCCATGCACAAACACTCTGCCCTGTTCACCTATATCGGTATGGGCCTCTCCAATCAGGTTCAGCAACCCCTCATTACCGGTTGTGGGACGGCTGTGCTGTGCCTTGACCACCAGATAGATTGCCAGCACAAATACGGACGATACCAGAACCACCGTAGGAACGATGACACTCAATGACACACGCATATAGGACGCTGATGAGTCAAACAACATGAGCGAGCCGAGCGTAAGGGCCACGGCCCCACCGAGGGCCAGCAGTCCAAAACTGGTTATTTTCAGCTCAAGGATAAACAGTACCACGGCCAGCAAAATCATCAGCACCCCGGCATAATTAGCCGACAGCGACTGCATGGAGTACATCGCAAGGATGATCGAAATGCCGCCAATAACGCCGGGAAAGATAGCGCCGGGATTAGAAAATTCAAAATACAGCCCGGCCAACCCGGCCATAAATAAAATGTAAGCAATATTCGGGTTTGCCAATGCCTTCAGAATAATGTCGCGGAACCCCATTGCTTTGCGGTTCACCGCCGCACCCTTGGTTTCCAGGTTTTTTGTGCCGGACGGCATTTCAACCTCGCGTCCGTCAATCTTAACAATCAAGTCCTGAAGGTCATCGGCCAGCAAATCAATCACATTTTCTTTGAGGGCTTCGGTATCACTTATGGACACACTTTCACGTACAGCATTGATTGCCCACTGCTTGTTGCGGCCACGCTTCTCGGCAATGCTTTCTATATAAGCGGCAGCGTCATTGGCAACCTTGGCCGCCATGGTTTCATCCATTTTCCCGCCCAGGTTAACAGGGTGCGCAGCTCCAATGTTGGTTCCCGGCGCCATCGCGGCCACATGCGCTGCCAGGGTAATCAAAGCGCCGGCTGATGCTGCCCGGGCCCCGCTGGGCCCCACAAACACAACCACCGGAACCTCTGAGGCCATAATCCGCTTGATAATATCACGCATGGCCAGATCCAGCCCACCAGGCGTATCGAGCTGAATAATCAGACAGCAGGCCCGGTCGGCCTCGGCTTCATTGATCGACCTGACAATGTATTCAGCCACAACCGGCGTTATAGGGTCGTCAATTTCAATAACATCAATCTGGGCAGCCCGGGCTGAGACACTCATGATAAGCGCCAAAACACACGCGGCGCATCCAGCAAACACTTTGCTCAAGGAAAACATGGGGCTGATCTCCCTGCATATACATGATTATTATTAGTTAGCTACGTGCAGACATCATTCATAACATGTATCAAAGCCTATATACAATACCTTATTATCACTATGCGTGGTTTTCCATACAACTTTCACAAACACTGCCACACACGTGACGGATAGCCGCCCATTTGCATCACAGCAAGCGCTTCCAACCGCACATTAAGCAAAAAAATATTGACTTCCGATAGACAGTACCGTATTATTTGCCGATAAATCGGTGGCGAGGTAGCTCAGTCGGTAGAGCAGGGGACTGAAAATCCCCGTGTCCACAGTTCGATTCTGTGCCTCGCCACCATTTTTATGCCAATCACACTGTCCCGCGCTACTTCTACAATTGCCCTGCACACCGGCATTAACCGTGCAACCATAACGGGACATTCAAACAATAATAAAAAGTACTCTCACGAAAGATCTGCAATCATGTCAAACGTTGTCGTCGTAGGAACGCAGTGGGGTGACGAGGGGAAGGGCAAAATTGTCGATATCCTGACTGAACAGGCCGATATTGTCGTGCGTTTTCAGGGAGGACCCAATGCCGGCCACACGGTTGTGGTCGGTGACACCAAAACAATTCTGCATCAGGTTCCATCAGGCATCCTCAACTCCGGCAAGCAGTGCATTATCGGCAACGGAGTTGTCATTGATCTTGAAACCCTGATTGAAGAAATCGGACAGGTACGGCAGCAGGGCTATTTCACAGATCCGAACGCATTAAAGATAAGCGAAAACGCCAACCTGATCATGCCCTACCATAAAAAAATTGATATTGCCCGCGAGCACAAAAAAGGCAAAAACAAAATCGGCACAACCGGACGCGGCATCGGACCTGCTTATGAAGATAAGGTCGCACGCAACGCGATTCGGTTCGGCGATATTTTCAATGATGAGCTGCTGCGTGAAAAAATTGAGACCAACCTGCAAGAAAAAAACTTCTATCTCAGCCAGTACTTGGGCGAAGAGCCCCTCAAGGCCGAAGATATCCTAAAAACGATTCATGCGATCAGGGATCAGCTCAAGCACTATAGCGTCAACGCATCTGTGTATCTTGATGATGCTATCAGCCAGCACAAAAAAATCCTGTTTGAAGGTGCACAGGGCACCATGCTTGATGTTGATCACGGCACCTATCCGTTTGTGACATCTTCCAACACCGTGGCCGCGCAAGCCTCAATCGGCAGCGGTGTTGGTCCGCGCCAGCTGCACACCATTCTGGGAATTACCAAGGCCTATACTACCCGGGTGGGCGAAGGCCCCTTCCCAACCGAGCTCAATGATAAAGACGGCGAATTCCTGCGCGCGCAGGGCGGAGAATTCGGCTCAACCACCGGGCGACCACGGCGCTGCGGCTGGTTTGACCTCGTCGTCGTGAAACATTCGATCCGCCTTAACAGCATCAACTGCATTGCGCTTACCAAACTAGATGTTCTCAGCGGCCTTGACCACATCAATGTCTGCACCGGATACCGTTGCGAAGGAAAACAACTGAACGCCTTCCCAACCAGCTTGCCCATTTTGCGACAATGCGAGCCTATATACGAAACCATGCCGGGGTGGAAGGAAGACATCAGTGAGATAAACACCTATGCAGACCTGCCGCAGGCAGCCAAAAACTATATCGCCCGGCTTGAGGAATTAACCGGGGTTCCCATGTGCATGATATCAGTCGGCGTAAAGCGAACACAAAACATAGCTCGTTCCAACCCTTTTGATGCTGAGTGACAATGGTGTCAGCCTTTAAAGGATCAAGGGGTTTTTAAACAACTGCGATGTTTACAGTTGTTTTTTTCTGATAATTTGATACAATTAATTGATTATCAAACTGCTCCATGAGCAAAAGCACTCTTGAGCCGCTAGCTCAGTTGGTAGAGCAACGGACTTTTAATCCGTAGGTCGACAGTTCGAGCCTGTCGCGGCTCATACACAAAATCAAGCACTTACAGCTTTTCGGCTGTAGGTGCTTTTTCTTTCTGCTAGTTTTGTCCCTGTACTGTCCCTAATTTGTATTTTCCGGGTTGCTTGTCTGCACTATGCCCAGAGCGTAAAAAAACAGGGCCGTTTATGGCCCTGCATTTTTATTTCTCAATCTCAAAAAACGCTTATACCGTCAAAAAAAACTTCAGATTTCAGTTTCTCTACTTTTGGCTGGTACAGTTTATAGGGTGGAGGTCAAAGTTACAGTAATTGCTGGTTTTTTTGATTTTAAAAATTAATATTTAGGTTCTTTGATCTTTCCAGGTCCTCAGCATTTTTTTGGGTCGCTTTTTTAAGTTCTTCGGCCTCTTGCAGGGCTTTTTCTTGTTTTGTTTGTATATAATCGAGACGGAGTCCCTGAACAACCAATTCGAGATCCATGCAAAGGGCTTCCATGTAATTTGTTTTGTCGCCATTTCCTTCGATGTTGTATACCATCCAAGCATTGGCAGAACAGAGGGGATTGTTTTTCAAGCGTAATCCACTACGAAGATTCCGACCGACCTGAAGTGGGAAAATAATTTTATTTAGTGCGTTTGAAGGAGCAGGTTTCAGCAGCCAGACGTAATTGTCAGCCTTCATTCCATTATACTTACCGTATTTGGCAAAAATTTTCTTCTTCAGCTCTTCCTGTATTATTCCACCATCAAATTTAGTACGTTTAAAAATGATACTTGCAATAAAGCCTCTGGGACTACTAGAAAACAAACAAACAGTTTCTGGCATGTAGTCGGTGTTTGCCAAGCCTGTGAAATTGATTTCATAGGAGGAACCATCAGAGCTCTTCGTGGCATAAATGCTACTCCCCCCCCCACTGTCATTATTAATAAAATCGAATATCTTATCCCCCTCTTCCGCAAAGCCACGCAGCTTGAGGTTTCCAAATTTATTTTCAAACATTACTATGTCATTTCCATACTTCTCGATCATTATTTTTTTGCATTCTTCAAACGGCATTCCCAAATGAAGCCCACCTACGGAAGCTTTTTCATATGCTAAAGATGGCTTTGTGCCTTTTTTGGTTTTTTGTTGTTCGCTTGGTGTTTTTGTTTTTTTAGAAGGGGTCGTTGTTTCCTGAGACGGTTTTTCTTTTCGTTTAACCGTTTTTTCTTCCTCGGCTTTGCCACAACCTGACACAACCAGCATCAGCACAATTCCTAAAACAAGCGTCATCATCCCCTTTGTGTTTTTCACAATTCCTCCTTTAGATTTTTTTTGCTGCATTATTTAATTCAAGCTATCCACGTATATGCAAATAAATTCATCTTCAGACATGTTCGGCTGTTCGATCCCCTCATACCGCTATGGCATAAAGTAAAAGCACGCAACTTTTGTGCTGCGTCCCCCTGCTGATTTTAAAATTGAGTTGTATTATTTCACCAATTCTATCAAATTCCCCGCAACAATCAAACACAATTTCTCAAAGCAGCCTTCAACAACTCCGGCGCCGGATTTTGTCCATCATTCCCCGTTTCTTCGCCGTCAATCTCCCGATCCAACCGCTCGACCTCTTTGTCAATCCATTCTATGACTTCCCGCATAATAACCTCCTGTGAAGGGTATGTACTAGGTATAGTCGCAAAGGCAGGGGGGGGGAGACTTTCATTGAAATGATTTTTTGTCGCCTGAATTTTATACTTTTGATGGGTGCAATTTATAGAAGGCAGGTCAAACCCAAAAATGCTGTGTTAATTTGGCGAAATCTTTTTTATAAAATTATCAAGTGTTACTTGCGCGTGTTTTTCAAGTCATTACAATAACGTTTTTCGGTGTGTTAATAGAGTGGCATGAACTTTAAGCAATATTCAATAAAGGGGGTTGCGGTGATATGGGTTGGCTAATAATAGCTATTATTGTTTTGGTCGGTATCAGATTTGTAGTGTTTTTAAAAAAAGAAAAAGATGCCGAAAAAAAACTTCTTGAATCAAGCCGATTATCTAAAAGAAAAAACGCTGAAAGCATGAAAACAGCAATGCTGACAACTGTTATGAAATTGCAGGAATCAATCCTTGATATCCAAGATAAACTCAATCAAGCCGACCAAGAGTTTACAGAAAGGGCTTTTAATCCGTAGGTCGACAGTTCGAGCCTGTCGCGGCTCATACGCATAAAATAGAAGGAGGGGCATTGACAGGTACCTGTCAAGTAGATACGTCCCTGACATCTATGAGAAGAGAGCTGAGGGGCGGTTACAGCGATCCGGTCCATCGGTGAATCCCGCTGGGCGAGACCTCAATCAAAGCGCCGACTTGGGTAGGCGGTGATCCGGAGGTTTCAAAAACAAAAAAGTAATCCGATCCCTCGACACCACCAGCTTCACTAGTTCGATATATAAAATCCTGAAAGCCCTGTGCTTTCATGTTTTTTTTAAACGTAGTGCCGAGAGGAATAAAAAACTGCCGAAACTCTACCCAGCCGGCGGGCCCGTCAGTCCATTCATCGACAGGGAAAAGGTTCGAGTCAGAGCTGCTCGCATACGCTGCCATTGCGCTCCGAAGTGCTTCACATGATCCAACTGCTGCGGAAACAAGCGCTTTATTGCGATAGTAAACAAAATTCGGCATAGCGAAAATCACCAATATGCCGATGATTGCAACAGCAATCATCAGTTCAATCAATGTAAAGCCCTTATTATTTTTTCGCATGATGAACATACCTGCTTATCACTCAGAATAAACCATTATTGCCCGCATGGTTCGCCACTTATCAGTAACACTATTTACTATTCTGATAAAAAATGCAATATATATACCAACTAATATAAAAAAAAAAGACGAGTTAAATTAGATCATTACATCAAAAACCCGGCCTGAGTTATATTCCAAAGACACAACATAGTGACAATTTTCATCACCATATATCTCAAAATTGTCACTATACCTCCCAAGGAATTGAACAAATACGCTCTGGAAACGTGGTGGCGAAGTAAATATCACTGGCACATCTAGCAACTTCCACTAACAGACGTCAAAAAAGGGTGCCAATTTACGGGATGTTTACAACCCATATAGTTATTTAAGGCTAGCGTATAGTACGCATGCCTGAACATACATTGGCTCTTGTTATTCAATAATGCTTATGAGAAAATTGATTCGCACTGAAGAGATGATAATAATTTGGGGGCACACGCTGCCCCGGCCTCTATGACGCCGGCAGATTACAAATAAAACCCCCATAAAAAACTGTGCTTTCACCTCATACGTGTGTCCGGTTTTTAGCTACCACTTATGTTTGTTTAATCTAATTGCATTCAAGGTAGTCAGAAATGAAAAAAAAATTCTTTGTAGCAGGCGTTAGTATTCTTATTTTTTTACTATGGGCCATATATGCACAACAAAACAAACCATCCAAAGAAGCATTGTCCCCACCATCGATTCCTGGCAGATGGCATGAATCACGACAAAATGTTAAAAGTGATGAGCATCAAGAGGCCTATGAAAAACTAATCGGCCTGGGCTATCTTGACGGATACAAAACCGCCACAGGCTCTGAAGGTGTTACAATTCATAACAAGAAGACCGCATACAACGGTTTAAACTTCCTCGTATCTGGCCATGCTCCCGAAGCACACTTGATGGATATGGAAGGCACTATTTTACACTCCTGGAACTACAAAAAAGCAACGGATATATGGAAGCATACTCCCGCCACAGATCCGGGTGGGCACTACTGGCGACGCGTTCATTTGTATAAGAATGGCGACATACTAGCCATCTATGAAGGCCTCGGGATGATCAAGCTTGACAAAAACTCAAATCTTATCTGGGCATATACTTCACCGCGCGCTCCTCACCATGATATGGAAGTTCTTAATAACGGAAATATTTATACACTGACGCGGGAAATGAAAAAACTGCCACACATCAGTTCAGAAAACGTTATGGAAGAATTCATCACTATTTTGAGCCCCGACGGAAAGCTTATCAACGAGTATTCCTTCATTGACCTTATCGAAAATTCAGCCTACGCACGAATGCTTCGCAATGATACTTTCATCAAAGACGGGGGGTTTTACGGCCATATTCTGCATACCAATACTATTGAAGTCTTCGACGGCAGTCTGGCGCACATTTCCCCGCTGTTTAAAAAAGGCAATATCCTGACATCTATTTTAATCAACCATACGATTTGCATTATTGATTTGGAGATAGGACAGGTTGTTTGGGCACTTGGCAGCGGCATGTGGCGAAATCAACATCAACCCACGCTGCTTCCAAGCGGTACCCTGCTCATTTTTGACAACAAGGATGAGGAATCAAAATCAGCCATTAAGGAAGTTGATCCCTTTTCACAAAAAATTGTTTGGGAATATCGGGGCACCGCTACCAATCCATTCTATTCCGAAACCTGCGGATCGAACCAGCGCCTGCCAAATGGCAATACATTAATCACCGAAACTGACAATGGGCGTGCTTTTGAAGTGACACCAAACGGCATGATAGTATGGGAATATATCAACACGTACCGGGGAGGGAAAAACAAAGAACTTATTGGGTCACTTTTTGAAATGTTACGCATCAACCCGGAGAAAATAGATCTTACAGAAAATTAAATCCGCGAGCCTTTTTTTCTAAAACGGGCCTGATATCCTTTTTAAAGATGTCATAAGAGACGGCGTTGTATGAAGAAATAATATCTACAATTTCCTGGCGCCGGGCAAAATCCTTTCGAATAAAAAAACAATAGTACATCATGTCATAATAAGGCATAAAATCCACCTTATATTTAAACAGTCTGTCCCGACACAACGATTCAAGATCATAGACAGGAATCATCCAAATATCATACTCCTCCTTGCTCAATCCCTTGGATATATTGTGTATCATACCCGGCCAGGACTTGATGCTAAATTCAGGTGTTTCCTGCAGGTCATCAAAAAAGTCATAGAACGTCCACATGTAATTTATATGCACAACATCCGGTCTGATTTCACGCATATCCTGAATTGTGATAACTTTATTGGTAAAAGCGGGAGTGTTCAGACCAAAGGCATCGACAGTACGCCAATTTGTGTAATAAGGCACAATACCTGCCTCGGTGGTAACAAATCTGGCATCAATTAGCCTGTCGGAAATAGACCGGGCAATATGATACAGGCTGTGATATTTACCGAACCACATATTCAAACCACCGGCATATACCAAGGGTAAGGAAAAAAGAATGAGTCCCGTCAGGCAAACGATAAAATATTTTTTCATAGCATGACTTTTACAAATAAGCGCCATGATAAGAAGGTTTATAATGACAAAAGGGTGCTGAAACCGATAATGTACATTTTGCAAAAGGGTTACTTTAGAATAAAATAAGAAGGGGGTTAAAAATAACACCCAATAAAAGATGATCCACTGAACATTTACTTTTTTTTTCTTATAAAAAAAACATGTTGCCATGAATGCCAGAGCAATAAAAAAGGGTACATTGAATCGCAGATTAACTAAAAAACTTTGATAGTTAAACAAAAGATTTGAATTTTTAACATAAAACGACAACGGAAAAAACATACCGAAATAATTCCATCGCCACAAAAAATAGATCATCCCCGGAACAAAGAACAACAGAAGGCACTGGGTAGAAGTGCGCCAGATCGTGTGTCTGTTTCGGATGATAGTATGTGCAATAACAGGCACAACACAAACCAGACCATCCGGGCGTATTAAACACGTTATCAAAGCAGTTATAAAAACAAGTTTTGATTTATTTTTTATATCGAGATAGATCGTCAATGCGATAAAAAATCCAAAAAAACTTGTCGAAAATCCTACAATTGAAGAAAGATTTGTTACAGAAAACAAGAGGAACAGAAGTATCAAAAGAAAAATATTTTTATTTTGTGCACCAAGCAGTCGGTAAACCAGAAAACCGGTCCCCAATAAAGACAGACAGGAAAGCACCAATGCCCCGCTCCAGACAGTAAAACCACACCAAGAAAAACCCGCCAGAAGAACCATCCATAAGAAATCGGTTGCCCCCTCAACAGGAGAACCGCCCGGGTTATAGCTGATTACTCCGGTTTGAGCGAGGTTTTCTGAATAGCGAAACAGTATGAGCGCATCATCGGCCGGAAAAGTTTGCTGTGGGAGATATATAAAAAGAAAAAATAATATAACCGACACCAGGATTACCAAGGCAACTGTCAGAATATTATTATTTTTCAACCCTTTTTCGTTTATCATAATGCCGCAAAATTATATATTGATTTAGCTGCCTGTTAGAGAATATGTCGAGCTATCACACAACAGTTAGTAACGTTTGATGTATAGCCCACATCGTATGTTTTTTCAAGAACAGCTTTTCAAAAAATAGCTGCGCACATACCCCATTAACACACACCCCGATCACTTAAAAGTAATACTGCGAATGTACTTCCTTTGTTCAAGGAGCCAAGCCATACAATCATTGCGCTGCAGCGGGATACAAACAAACAAGTTTGTATGTTCTTGTCAGTTTTAAAAAAAATAAAAAGGCCCCTGACTGAACTTGTCCCGCCGGGGGCTGTGCCTTACCGAAACAACCATCAATTCTGTTCATTTCATGCTCTGTGTATTATTTCCTTTTCAAACCAGCAAACAGTTAAGTATACTGCCCCCAGCGCTGCTGATAATATCGAGCTACAAGCCACAATGCGCAGTCCGAAAGGGCACACTTTCAAAAAAAAATTTCTTGCCTATGCAGAGAACCACAGTCCGCAAACGACCATGGGAGAACTCGACCGGTGAATATTGATCAAATCATTCTGTTCGTTCTCCTGTTTTTCACATCCGTCTTCCTGGTATGGGGGCGCTGGAGATATGGTCTGGTAGAGTTCCCGGCATCAACCGTGGCGATTATTGCCGGAGTCGTGCCGATGGAAGATGCCTTCTCCGGTTTTGGGCATCCCGCCACAGTGATCATTGCAATGGTGCTAATCGTGAGCCGGGGTGGCCGCTCTCAACAAAAATACAAACTCCGCATTGCAAGCTGCGGATATTTTCCTGTAAAATAATCGGAAGCTCATTCTAAAAACAGTTCATGAAAGGAATGCCTTGTGGCCAGTAAACATCCTACGAAAAAAAAATACGGACTCACGTTTAAGATTATCGCCGGCATGGTCGCAGGCCTTGCCCTGGGCCTGACCCTCAACCGGATTGATCCGGTACCCTTTATCAATGACTATGTTGTCAACGGCATGTTGCATGTGGGCGGAAAAATTTTTCTGGCCAGCCTGAAACTTCTTGTCGTGCCTCTCGTATTCGTATCTCTCACATGCGGTACGGCTTCTCTTGATGACATCAAAAAACTCGGGCGTATCGGCGGCAAAACGCTGGCGCTCTATCTTTTTACTACGGCCCTGGCGATAAGCATAGCTGTCTGTATGGCCATAGTCATGAAGCCCGGTGTCGGATTTAACCTGACGACCGATGCGACGTTCAATCCCAAGGACACCCCGTCACTTACACAGACAATTATCGATATTTTTCCAAACAATCCAATTGCAGCCATGGCCGAAGGAAAAATGCTGCAAATCATCGTATTCGCCGTTCTCTTCGGACTCACCCTCACAATGGTAGGGAAACCGGGAGAAAGAATTCTGAACATATTTAAGGACCTCAATGCAGTAATCCTCAAGATGGTCATGTTGATTATGGCCATTGCCCCCTACGGCGTTTTCTGCCTGATAGCCAAGGTATTCGCCCTGCAGGGATTCACGGCTATAGCTCCTTTGGCCAAATACTTTTTCGTAGTTTTGTTCGCACTGATGCTGCACGCTTTTGGTGTATATCCAATTATGCTTAAACTACTGTCGGGACTCAGTCCCCTGACGTTTTTTAAAAAATATAAAGCCGTACCGATGTTCGCTTTCAGCACCGCAAGCAGCAATGCCACCCTTCCAATCACACTTGAAACGGTGGAACACAAGCTGGGCGTAAAAAACTCAATCGCGTCATTTACGATTCCACTCGGTGCAACCGTCAATATGGATGGAAGCGCTATCATGCAGGGAGTAGCGGCGATATTCATAGCGCAGGCCTATAATCTTGACATCGGACTGTCCGGCTATCTCATGGTAATCTTTACCGCAACTCTGGCTTCGATTGGCACAGCGGCCGTACCAGGGGCGGCACTGATCATGCTAGCCATGGTCCTCAAACAGGTCGGGCTTCCGGTCGAAGGCATTGCGCTTATCATCGGTGTTGATAGGCTCCTTGACATGGTACGAACCGCGGTGAATGTAACCGGTGATGCGGCCGTTTCATGCATTGTCGCCAAAAGCGAAGGGCAATTTTCACAGGAGACATTCTACTCAGAGGATGGCAAGAACAAACTGTAAATACAGTGCAAAGCTGCTGCTCCCATAAATATTTCGTTTTGAAGGTCCCTACAGCAGCCACGCACCTTGCCCTGTTGACTTCATCTGTTCAGCAACATATACTTTCCAAAATCTCAACAACAAAGACAAGCCATGCACGCGATAAAAACAAACAATTCTATGACCAGCCTGTATATCCGCCTGTTCGTGTTTTTTTTCATCACCTATGCGTACTTTTTTCAAGGCGGCGGCTGGACAGAAAATACCCGTATCTGCCTTACCCGGGCGATTCTGCATGAGCAAACATTTATTATTGATTCCTACCGGGAAGATTTACAGGATCCCTATTTCAAGTTCGTCAATACCGGTGACTGGGCCTTTCGCGATGGTCATTACTACACCAACAAGTCACCGGCGCTTTCCATCATGGCCATACCGGGCTATGCGCTGGGTGAAGCGCTCATGCGCCGCATAGTCCCTGACGACCCCGAAAAACAAATATGGGGAGCGTCCTATCTGGCAACTGTTTCAACCGTTGGACTAAGCGGAGCGCTGCTGTGCGTGCTGATGCTGCATATTCTGCATCATTTCTTCGGTTTCAACCGAAGGCACAGTCTGGCTCTTGTTCTGATATTCGGAACCGGGACTCTTTTTTTTGGCTACAGCACGGCATTTTACTGCCACAGCGTATCATCTTTTTTATGCATGCTTGCCCTCGTGCTGCTCATGCATATCAAACACGAAGATTCGAATCACTCAGCGCTGAAAGCCGCGCTTGCCGGGGCCGCAGCTTCAATGGCTGTGCTGGTTGAGGCCTCGACACTCTATCTAATGCCCTGTTTTTTCCTGTACCTGCTCAGCTGCAAACACCGCTGGCGGCTGATGGTGTTCTTTCTGGCAGCCTGTATACCGGCAGGCCTTTTTCAGCTCTACTATAACTTGGTCTGCTTCGGTGGCCCGCTTGAATCAAGCTACGCGCATGCAAACCCGGATGTCATGGTGTATAAAAACGGGAGCCTGTTCGGACCACCCACTCTGCGTCGTCTAGTCGAGCTGACAGTTCTTCCCTACCGAGGCCTTCTTGTATCCTCTCCGATATTTATCATGATTGTACCCGGTATTGTGCTGCTGTTCAGAAAAAAAAACCTGCGCGCAGAGTTACTGTTCACCACAGCGGTTTCTCTCCTTTTCCTGATGCTTATCGCGAGCATTCATGCCTGGTATGGCGGATCAGCTCCGGGACCGCGCTATCTTGTTCCGGCCTACCCCTTCATGTTCCTGCTAACAGTGTTCGCATTCAAAAAATTCCCGCACACATACGCCGCTGTCGCACTTCTATCGATCTGCATTAATCTGGCTATAACCATCGTGGCGGTTAACATCCCCGGGGACATCAGGTTCCCGCTCAAAGACGTTGTGCTAAAAAATATCCTGCAGGACACGGTTTCAATCAACCCGGTCCCTTTTTCTCATTTTGATCAATATCCGAACATATCCGCGCTAGCCGACATTAACCAGTGGCAGCCCAATTTCAACGCATTCAACTGGGGAGAAATTCTATTTCCCCACAGCCTGATGAGCATTCTTCCGCTCCTTCTGTTCTGGCTGATATGGATCTGGCTGCTGCGACGCCGGGCAGGCTAAAACCGTCAGGCGACGCCGCTCAACGCTCACATACGATAGAGCACCTCCACCGCTGTACAATTACGGACTACACCTGCAGCGCGCGAAAAAAAGAGTTTGATTTAACAGGCATTTTTTACTATATCTATTCTTTTTATATGCAGACTAACACCAGCCTGTAATTGGACATAGTACCGGGTATGTGCTCGGGAGAGAACTAATTATGAATGATATGAAAAAAAAACTTACATCCCTGCGGGAAAAAATTGATGCAGTTGATGATCGCCTGCTTGAACTGTTAAACGAACGGGCCGGCTATGTGCTTGAAGTCGGCCGCACAAAACAGAGCAAGCCGGGAACCCGCTTTCATGTGCTTGAACGCGAGGAATCAATTTACCAGCGCCTGACAGAGTCCAACCCCGGGCCCTTTCCCTCACAGGCAATCAGGCCAATCTTTCGTGAAATAATATCGGCTTCCCTGAACATGGAAAAAACTATGCGGGTCGTCTGTCTCGGCCCCGAGGCAACATTTTCGCATATGGCTGCCGTGCAGCAGTTCGGCCAGGCGATTGAGCTGGCCCATACTGTCAACATCGCCGACATCTTTGATGAGGTTGAGCGCGGCCATGCTGATTACGGCGTGGTACCGATTGAAAATTCAACCGAAGGCGTCGTCAACGTAACGCTGGACATGTTTATAGATACACCACTGCAGATCTGCTCTGAGATTCTATTGCAGATTTCACACTGTCTGCTTTCGACCGCTGAGCGGCTTGAAGACATTAAGATTGTTTACTCGCACCCACAGGCCCTGGCCCAGTGCTGCCAGTGGCTGAAAAAGAATCTGCCGAACGCAACGGTTGAAGAGACCACCAGCACGGCCATGGCTGCCATGACAATCCGCGACAACCCTGAAGCCGCGGCAATTGCGAGCCAGCATGCCGCACGCACCCATGCAATTCCGGTACTCAAAGAACGCATTGAGGATAACCCCTACAACTCAACCCGATTCTGGGTTATCGGTATCCAAGGACCGGGCCGCACCGGTCAGGACAAAACATCGCTCATGTTTTCAATCAAAGACGGTGTCGGCGCTCTGCATAACATGCTGGAACCATTCGGAAAACACGGCATCAACCTGAGCAAAATAGAATCGCGGCCGTCCCGCACTAAACCCTGGGAATATATTTTCTTTATCGATATCGCCGGCCATATTCAAGACAGTGCTGTCAAAGAGGCACTGGAAGAGCTCTCCAGATACGCCGCTTTCATGAAGGTGTTGGGTTCATATCCTTGGGGAGGCCGCCGCTAATAAGAGCGCGCTCATCCTAAACACAGCACAATACAAATAAATAATTGCGGCCCCGGCACAAGCCCCAAACCGGAGAACCAGAACATGACCACGACTGACGCTCCCGTTATCACGATTGACGGCCCGGTAGGATCCGGCAAAAGCACACTGGGCCGAATGCTGGCCGAGCGCCTGAACATTCTCTACCTTGATACCGGAGCCATGTACCGTACGGTAGGACTGGCTGCCCGCGAACAAGGCATTGCCGCAGATGACGACGGCGCACTGGGCCAATTATGTGAAAAAATCCGAATCACATTCAAGCGTGAAAACGACCGACAACATGTTTTTTTAAACGACACTGATGTGACCGATGCTATCCGCCTGCCGGAGGTGAGTATGCTGGCCTCGGCCGTGTCGGCACAACCGTCTGTACGCAAAGCCATGGTTACCCAGCAGCGCACCTGCGCCGAAGGCGGCCTGGTGGCTGACGGGCGCGACGCCGGTACCGTCATTTTTCCGGGAGCGCCCTTCAAATTTTACCTGGATGCCTCCGTGGAAGTGCGGGCCAGGCGGCGCTACAAAGAACTTATTGATAAAAACATTACAATAGAGTATACTTCATTGTTAGAGGAGATAGAACAACGCGATCATAATGACACAACACGACTACACTCACCGCTCAAACCGGCCCCTGACGCTGTCATAATTGATACAAGCCAGATGACAATAGAAGACGTTCTTGCCGCCCTGATAACACAGATCGAGCACAAACGTCTTCTTTGACATAGGTACAAATAAACAGGAAACGAGTTAACGAGTTAACAGAACCAACCAACCCCTAACCCCAACACAGCAGGAAGCAAACATAATGGAAGAAGACGTAAAAACCGAAACAGTAGACGCCCCGGAATCATTTGAACAGATGCTGGAAGAGAGTTTAGCCGGCAAAAAAATGCAGATAGAAGAAGTCTGCCTAGGAACCGTCATCAAGATTACATCGGATTATGTCATTGTTGATGTCGGCTACAAATCCGAAGGTCAGATTGCGGTCGAAGAGTTCAAAGACATTGACAATAAAATCAACGTCGCGGAAGGCGATGAGATTGATGTTTTTATAGAAGGCTGGGAAAATGAAAACGGCATGATGCAGCTGTCTAAAGACAAGGCCGACCGCATGAAGATCTGGGATAGGGTCAATGCAGTCTTTGAAAATGACGACGTCATCGAAGGCCGAATCGTTTCACGCATCAAAGGCGGACTCGCAGTTGATATCGGCCTCAAGGCCTTTTTACCAGGATCTCAAATAGATCTGCACCCGGTACGCGACCTTGACAAGCTCCTCGGTCAGAGCTTTGATTTTAAAATTCTTAAGCTAAGCCGCAAACGCGGCAATATCGTGCTCTCACGCCGTGTGATCCTTGAGAAGGAACGCGAAAGCCTGCGCGCTGAAACGCTTACCAAGATTGAGGAAGGCGCCATTGTTAAAGGTATTGTTAAAAACATTACCGATTACGGCGTGTTTATCGATCTGGGCGGCGTTGACGGCCTGCTGCACGTTACTGATATCTCATGGGGCCGGATCACCTCACCGCGGGATTATTTCAACATCGGCGATGAAGCAGAAATTAAAATCCTGAGCTTCGACCGCGAAACCCAGCGCGTTGCCCTGGGCTACAAACAGCTCAGGACCAACCCCTGGGAACTGGTACAGAAGCAATACCCACTCCAAACGAAGGTAACCGGCAAGGTAGTCAATATCACCAACTACGGTGCCTTTATTGAACTTGAGGAAGGCGTTGAAGGCTTGATTCACATATCGGAAATGTCCTGGACCAAAAAAATCAAGCACCCCTCACAGGTACTCTCCATTGGAGACCTGGTCGAAGCGGTCGTGCTTGACATGGATATCAACCGCAAACGCATTTCTCTGGGCCTCAAGCAGCTTGAGGCTAATCCATGGAGCGTGATTGAAGACAAATATCCTGTGGGAACCGTTGTAGAAGGCAAGATCAAGAACATCACCGACTTCGGCATTTTTATCGGCCTGGATGAAGGTATTGACGGACTGGTGCATATCTCCGATATTTCCTGGGTGCAGAAAATAAAACATCCGGCTGAAATGTTCAAAAAGGGCGATATGGTCAAAGCGGTGGTACTCAGCATCGACAAACAAAATGAGCGCTTTTCACTGGGCATCAAACAGCTTGAACCTGACCCGTGGGAAGACGTGCCGCGCAAATATCGCCGTGGACAAATGGTGAAAGGCACCATCACTAATGTGACCGACTTCGGTATTTTCCTTGAACTTGAAGAAGGCGTTGAGGGTCTGGTACACGTTTCCGAAGCCGGCGACGATAAGGACAAAGATTTAAAAGATATCGGCGCTGTGAGCGATGTACTCGATGTACTTATCATCAGCATTGATAAACGCAACCGTAAAATAGGTCTCAGCCTGCGCGAATTAAAGCAGGTCCGGGATGAACATGACATGCAGTCCTACCTCGACAACCAGCAGAACAACCAGAACGCAACGCTTGGCGACCTGTTGACCGCTGCCCGGACTCAGGCGCAGCCGGTTACGAGCGAGGCCAGCGACAGTGAGGAACAAAAACCACAGGACAACCAGGTTACTGAGGCAGAGGCTGCTCCTGAGCCTGAAGTAGAGGCCGCTCCTGAGCCTAAAGCAGAGGTTGCTCCTGAGCCTGAAGCAGAGGTTACTCCTGAGCCTGAAGCAGAGGTTACTCCTGAGCCTGAAGCAGAGGCTGCTCCTGAGCCTGAGGCGAAGACCGATACAGAGAAATAAACATGACACACAGCAGATAACCAAAAAAGGGAAGAGTGCCGAACGCACCCTTCCCTTTTTCTTGCAGCATAGCGCGCCCGACGCGCAGCACCCCATAAGGAGCATGCCATGAAACGTCACCCCTTTCTAACCGGTTTTGCCTGGATGATAGTGCTGAGCCTTCTAATCATAGGCTTGGTCTGGGGCATAACACAATTAAACCTGACAGAGAGAATCAAGACCGGCTCAGGGGGGAAAGTTGCCGTGCTTGAGGTTGAAGGCATCATCAGCGGATCGCGTGAGATCATTGAGAGAATGCACACCCTGCGCGATGATGCCTCGGTGAAGGCAATTGTGCTGCGGATTGATTCTCCAGGCGGTGCGGTCGGACCGGCACAGGAAATCTATGAAGAGTTGCTCAAACTGAAAAACCATAAACCGGTGATCTCATCCATGGGTTCCGTGGCCGCTTCAGGCGGCTACTATATTGCAGCAGGAACGCAAAAAATATTTGCCAATCCCGGAACTATAACCGGCAGCATCGGCGTGATTGTCGAGGCGGCCAACTTCGAGGAACTTCTCGGAAAAATTGGCCTGCGCAGCGAAGTGATTAAAAGCGGGCACTTCAAGGATACACTCTCGCCGGCCCGCACCATGCAAACCGATGAGCGTTCCTTGATTCAGGCCGTAGTCGACAACATTCACAATCAGTTCGTTGAAGCAATTATTCAAGGCCGCTCCATGCCGCGCGAAAAAGTTGTGGCCTTGGCCGACGGCAGGATTTTCTCCGGTGAGCAGGCCCTGGAGGTTGGTCTCATTGATGAACTGGGCAATCTCTATGACGCCATACAGGCCGCGGCTGACATGGCCGGCATAGAGGGTAAACCGGAAGTGATGTACCCCCCGGAAAGAAAACCCTCACTGCTTGAATACTTCATAGGAACAAGCCTGCAAACTATCCTTGAACAGCCTCGGGGAATAACAGCCGAATATATCATGTTCAGGTAGCCGTTCCCGGCTGAAAGGAGACCCATCATGGCTATTGCAGAGATCAGCATTGTCCCCATCGGAACCAAAACAACAAGCGTCAGCTCCTTTGTTGCCGAAGCAATAACCGTACTGAAAGACTCAGGCCTGAGCTACACCCTGACGCCAATGGGCACGGTCGTTGAAGGGGCACTCGAAGAGGTCATGGCAGTGTGCACAAGCATGCACGCCAGCGCGTTCAAAAAAGGCGCGCAGCGTGTCTATACCACGATTAAACTGGATGACCGGCGTGACAGCGAAGAGGGCCCGCGCATGGCGCACAAGGTCGCCTCTGTAGAACGCAAACTGAAGCACTCCTCATAGTAACAGCACAAAAAAAGGCAGGGCCGCTGAGCGGCCCTGCCTGTATAGCTAAAAGTTTATGCTGCTGATCAATTTTTACCGATCGGCCTTATAAATAATAATACTTCCCGGTCTTTGCCGTCCGGCACCGCCTCTTATGACATCTATTCAACCGTAAAATAATATACCCTTGGAGCCTTTGTTATTTGACCGATGCAATCGGTTACATCAAAATGGAACATATACGTGCCGGCCGCCAAACTATCAACCGGCAGCGTAACATAGGCATACCATTCACCGGTTGGATCGGTGTCCGGCGTAAGCCATGTCCATACCCAGTCACCGGAATTAACATCCTTATACCGGGCACGGTGTGTACACAGTCCATCTTCGCAAGAGGCATAATCATCGCTGAAAGTCCACAAAACATTATAATTCTTAGTCAGTACAAAGGCTCCTGACTCCCCTCGGGGGAGCAACGGCCAAAAGCCAGCTGCCAGAAATGGGCCGGCTTCGATTACCGGGGGAGCATCTTCCGTTGCAACCCTGAAATAATATTCGGCTGACTCCGTACTCTGCTCGGCACAATCGGTTATTGTGAAGCGCAGGGCATACGTTGTGGCATTTTGCATCTGGTTGTCGTCTTCAATCGGCAGATCAACATAGGCATACCATTCTTCGGTTGGATCGGTATCAACACTAAGCTCTGTCCAACTACTGTCTCCGACTGCCTGATACTGGGCCGTATGGGTGCAAAATTCAGGGCATGAAGCATAATCATCGCTGAAAGTCCACAAAACGTTGTAATCCTGGGTCAGAATCATGGGGTTTTCAGATTCAGTCGGCAGAACCGGCCACGGGCCTGCTGCCAGAAACGGGCCGAGATCAAGTACCGGAGGAGCGTCTACGCACTGCCCGTCAACACAGCTATAGCCTTCCTCACAATCGGTGTCATACAAGCATGCGCAGTCAGCTGCCGGGTAGCCGTACCACGTGGGAGTTGTAAACCCTGTGGCTTCAGCAGTGTAGCAAACCTGAAAATCAGGTGCGGTGTCATCAAAAACCCCTGCGGCCATTGAAGGTGCATCGCCCAAGAAATATGCAGTTGACAAAGAGGAGCAACGATAAAACGCAAAAGGCCCTATGTAGGCGACGCTGTCGGGTATGATCACGCTGGTCAAATTATGACAATACCCAAATGCTCTAAGACTAATGCTGGTAACGCTGTCGGGTATATTAATGCTTGTCAAACTGGTGCAATCACAAAATACATCTGACTCGATATCGGTAACGCTGTCGGATATGATCACGCTGGTCAGACTGCTGCAAGATCTAAATGCATAGCTCTCGATGGTGGTAACGCTGTCGGGTATGATCACGCTGGTCAGACTGCTGCAATACTCAAATGCCGCAAATCCGATTACGGTAACGCTGTCGGGGATAGTCACGCTGGTCAAATTGTCGCACGCGGAGAAAGCTCCATGGTTAATACTCGTAACGCTGTTAGGAATTATAAATTCGCCAAACTTCATACTAGGGCATCTAACAAGCACTGCTTTATCTTTGTTGTATAAAACACCATCGAAGCTGCTATAAAAAAGATTGTTCTCATCTACTATAATGGCACTTAAGCTGCCACACGATTTAAAGACATCACCCCCACGCCCAATGCTCTCAAGACCGTTTCCGATTGTAACAGTGGTCAGACTGCTGCAATAACTAAATGCCCCAGACTCGATATCGGTAACGCTGTCGGGTATGATCACGCTGGTCAGACTGCTGCAATACTCAAATGCACCTGTTCCGACACTGGTAACGCTGTTTCCGATGGTCACACTGGCCAAATTATCACAATACCCAAATGCAGAGTACCCGATGCTAATAACGTTGTTTCCGATGGTCACACTGGCCAAAGCGTAGCACCACCGAAATGCCTCTCGCTCAATGCTGATAACGCTGTCGGGTATGGTAACGCTGGTCAAATTATCACACCTCGCAAAGGCGCTTTCTCCAATACTAGTAACGCTGCTCCCGATAGTCACGCTGGTCAAAGCGGCACAGTCCTCGAATGCACCATAGTAATAATTCTCGCAGTACCACTCCCCTCTGATACTGATGCAGGCTTCTTCCCAATATCCCGTAATGCTCACAACCGGCATGCCGTCAATTGTGTCAGGAATAACCACATCACCGCCTGTACCGATATATTTGGTAATTGTGATTTCCCCTCCTGATTCAGAATACTCATAGTCTACAGCCCACGCATGTGTTCCCAATAACATCCACAGACAAACAGCCAGCCCCAAAAAGATTTTCTTAGCCATAACACCCTCCACTCATCAAAAGTTCCCACCAGCTCCACACTTAAACCAGCCAGCCAGCTGAAGTACTTTTTTATTATTTTTTTGAATACTTTCAATATATATATAAACAACTTGTCAAACTAAAATATACGATTTTCAATATTTTAGATCTAATTAATCTAAGAATCCAAGGCTTGACCATACGTGCCCCGAAGATCGACTCTCGCAAAACAAACTTCTACTACAGAACAACTGCAGCCGCAATCCACAGATAGTGTGTAAAGGTTGTGGAAAAGCCTGAAAAAAAGGGCTTACAGGGCGGCAAACAGGGGCTTTATAGCAAACTGCCACAAAATTGAGCACTTTAAAAAAAACTAAGTTAATTCAATGGCTTGAGAATTAAAGCTGTGCAGCTCAGAGGGATGCCTGCCTAATGCATCTAAAAATCCATGCGATTTCAACAGGATAATAATAAAACCATCGGTTTTGAGGCCTTTTTCGCCCAGAATTCAGCCAGCACTAGGGTCTTCCTGAGCGCCGAAATGATTCAATGCCAGCAAAGCCCCGAGGCCGACTATAGTGCAAAAAAAGCAACTCCGGCAATTTACAGACGCGTTTATAAACAGTGCGCAAGCAAGGCGTGCAAATCCGCAGGAATGAAGCGTACATTTTAGTACGCTGCAATGACTGAGGAGGCAGCACAACGCAGCATCAGCACTGTTTATAAACGCGTCAAGATTTATTGGTTTGACAAATCATAGCGGCTGTGCGATTTTTCAAAACCATTTAATTAATGACCACGGACAAACAGGAGCATACTGTAGCAATGACCTATGTGATATTTGCGATTTCAATAGTTTTAAATGCGCTCGCCAATATTCTAATGAAAGTAGGCGCGCTCAAAGACAAAGATTCACATCAAATCGTTGATGTTGTTACCAACATGGCCACAAACCCGGTTATCATCGCCGGTATCATCTGCTTCGCGCTCGGGCTTGCCGCGTTTAATTATGTTTTAATAAAAATCAATCTCAGCGTCGCCTACCCGATCAATACCAGCCTGGGTTTTGTGCTGGTCGTGCTGGTTTCGTGGCTGTTTCTGAAGGAAACCATTACGCCGATCCAAATCAGCGGCATCGGCCTTATCATTGTCGGAGTTTTCATGGTGGCCCGCTAAGTACCGACGACTCCGCTCTTTTTGGACATCGCATGCTCCAAACCTGCTATTACATCCTGAGAAGCCTCCGTCCACAACAGTGGACCAAAAACCTGCTTATTTTTGCGCCCCTGCTCTTCTCACAAAAGCTCTTTATCTATACAGACACACTGCATACCTTTTTTGCCTTTATTGTTTTCTGCCTGATCTCCGGCAGTGTCTATCTGCTCAATGATCTGATTGATCTTGAAAACGACAAGCGCCACCCCCTTAAGTGCAAACGCCCGCTGGCCTCAGGCAGGCTGTCTCGCCTAACGGGCATAATCGCTTGCACAGCGCTGCTGTGTATCTGCACGCTGGCAGGATTTTCACTCTTAAACACCGGCTTTCTCATTGCTGCGGGCGCATATCTTGTGCTGCAAATTCTGTATTCAACCCTCCTGAAACATGTTGTCATAATTGATGTATTCTGTATTGCTGCCGGATTCGTGCTAAGGGTTGTTGCCGGCGCCGAGGCAATCGGGGTTGATTTCTCGACATGGCTTTTGTTCTGCACACTTCTGCTTTCACTGTTTCTGGCCTTAAGCAAACGCCGCCATGAACTTATGTTGCTGGAAGATGAGGCCGTGCATCATCGAAAAATCCTGCATGAATACAGCGCTGAACTGCTCGATCACATGATCGCGATTGTAACTCCCTGCACGCTGATTGCCTACATGCTCTACACCATCGATGATGACACAGTTGCCAAATTCGGCACCGACGGCCTCAAATACACGGTCCCCTTTGTTCTCTACGGAATTTTTCGCTATCTCTACCTCATTCACCAGAAAAACGCAGGCGGCAGTCCTGAAAAAGTTCTACTGAATGACCGCCCTATTCTGCTGACCGTGATCTGCTACGGACTCACCTGCGCCCTGATTGTCTACTTGTAAATCACGCAATGTATCCGCAGCCAAAAGCCTACGTTCCTTCTAACGGTCCCGACAAATTTTGAGACTGCTCCGGCCCCTATCGAATCACCGGTACCTCAAAATCCCCGAAAATGAAACCTTGTCGAATCTGAAACGGCATGACGGCTAAACGCAAGAAATAAGACTTGGTATTGACATATGATCAATCGCGGATTATACTTTGCCGAATTTTAAAAAATTCATTTTAACAGGGGAGGTATGTATGAAATCACTGTACGGGGCTATTATTTGCTGTTTCATTCTCAGTCTGAGTGTATCCGGCGCTTTTGCGGAAAAAGAGCCGTATCGAATTGGTGCAATATTTGCCGTAACCGGCCCGGCCTCTTGGCTTGGAGAGCCGCAGAAAACCACCGTCAAAATGCTGGAAGCACAGATCAATGCTGCAGGCGGCATCAACGGCCGCAAAATTGAAGTCATTATCGAGGACAACCTCGGTGCAGAAGACAAAACCGTACTGGCATTCAAGAAACTGGTGAAGCGCCACAAGGTAGTGGCGATTATCGGACCGTCGCGCAGCGGCTGCACCATGGCCATTAAACCGCTGGCAGAACGTTTTAAAGTTCCGGTGGTTGCCTGCGCCGCAGCCGCAGCCATTGTCAATCCGGTTAATCCCTGGGTTTTCAAAACCGCCCAAAATGACGCTGACGCCGCACGCAGCATCTTTGACAAGGCACGCCAACTTGGTATTAAAAAAATGGCGATCATGTCCTCAACCGATGGTTTCGGCGCTGCCGGTCGCGGACAGCTTAAAACCATTGCCCCCGATTACGACATCAGCATTGTCGCTGATGAGACCTACGGACCCAAAGACACCGACATGACCGCGCAGCTGACTAAAATAAAAGGCACGGACGCCCAGGCAATCATCAACTGGTCAATTGTACCGGCCCAGACAACCGTTCTGCGAAACCGCACGCAGCTCGGCATGACCATCCCGTTCTTTCAAAGCCACGGCTTCGGCAACATCAACTATGCCCGCTCAGCCGGTGCGTCTGCTGACGGCGTACTATTTCCACAGGGCCGTATACTGGCTGTTGACACCGTCGCCGATGATCACGCTCAGAAACCCGTCGTTGCGCGCTATAAAAAAGACTATGAAGCGCAAGCTAAAACCGACGTCAGTGCTTTCGGCGGCTACGCCCATGACTCTCTGATGCTGGTGGTGGATGCCATTAAGGCTGTCGGCGCGGACCGGGCCAAAATCCGCGAGCATCTTGAAAACCGCAAAAATTTTGTCGGTGTTTCAGGCATTTTCAACTTCAGTCCCGAGAATCACGTCGGCCTCGGACAGGAATCATTTGAAATGCTCACCGTCAAAGATTCGAACTTTATTGTCGCAGAGTAGCAACGTTTAGGTGCTACTGTTCAGCCTTATTCAAAGGGCTAAGCCTTCAACGCACCCGCGGGGTTTAGCCCTTTTTATTACCGTTTCCCGCTGCCCAACCCGCTGCAGGGCAGCGGCACGAGGAAAACCTCCTACATGTCACTTGAAAGCCAGATCGTCCAGTTTCTCTTTACCGGCATAGCCATTGGCAGCATCTACGCCATGGTAGCCCTGGGCTTTAACATCATCTACAATGCGACCGGCATTCTCAACTTCGCCCAGGGTGAATTTGTAATGCTGGGCGGGTTGCTGATGGTATGGCTCAGCGTTACCATGGGGCTCCCCATGCCCTTGGCCTTTATCCTGACCATTGCGGCCGTCATGGTCATCGGAGCGCTGTTTGATCGCCTGGCTATCTATCCCCTAAAAAAACCGCCTGTGCTGATTTTAATCATCATCACCCTTGCCGGTTCGATCATCTTCAAGGGCGCTGCCATGCTGCTGTGGGGCAAGCACACCTACAGCCTGCCGCACTTTTCAAGCGAGCAGCCGATTGAACTGCTGGGCGCGACAATCCTGCCCCAGACATTCTGGATTGTCGGATTCCTGCTGGCGGTTGTGGCGCTACTGGCACTTTTTTTCAACTACACCATGCTCGGCAAAGCCATGCGCGCCTGTTCATTCAACCCCACGGCCGCGAGCCTGGTGGGCATCAACGTCAAACGAATCGTACTGCTTTCCTTTGCGATCAGCGCTGCAATCGGAGCGATTGCCGGCATTGTATTTACCCCGGTCGTGCTCATGGAATATGACCGTGGCACCATGCTTGCCCTGAAAGGATTTTGCGTGGCCGTACTGGGCGGTCTGGGTAACGGTCTGGGAGCAGTAGTTGCCGGCATGCTAATCGGTATTCTGGAATCCTTCGGTGCCGGATTTATATCTTCGGCCTACAAGGACGCAATCGCCCTGCTGGTACTACTCATTGCCTTGGTTATCAAACCCAGCGGGCTTTTCGGCAAACGTGAGGCCAGCCGGCTGAAGGATTTCTAAACTCATGCACGTACGCAAAAACATCCCCCTGATCCTGCTGGTGCTGACCATCATTGCCGTACCGCTGACAATCAGTGATCCCTACTACCTGACCATACTAATTTTTATCGGCATCTACGCGATTGCCACTATGGGCCTGAACCTGCTCATGGGCTATGCCGGACAAATATCTCTCGGACACGCGGCATTTTTCGCGCTGGGAGCCTATGTGCCTGCCATTCTAACCACTCGCTACGAGGTACCTTGCATTGTGGCGGCCGCGCTGGCCGTACTACTTGCATCCGCGGTGGCCTATCTTGTCGGCCTGCCCTGTCTGCGCCTCAAAGGCCACTACCTGGCGATGGGCACACTAGCCTTCGGCGAAATCATCCATATTGTACTCAATGCCGAGGTTGAGCTGACCGGCGGACCCTCTGGAATCGCCGGCATTCCCATGCTGGGTATCGGAAACCTGAGCGTCGACAGCGATGAAAAATATTTCGTAGTGGTCTGGGTCATCTTTGTACTCCTGTTCGCGCTCACCCGCAATATAATCAATTCGCGCCCCGGGCGAGCCCTGCAGGCCCTGCACGGCAGCGAACAGGCCGCCAGCGCCATGGGCATTGATGTACCCGGCATGAAACTAATGGTATTTATTCTCAGCGCCGCCTATGCGGCCCTGGCCGGGGTACTGTATGTACACTTTGTAGCCTTTATAAGCCCCGGGGCCGGCGATATCATGTTTTCGATCAGAATGGTTACCATGGTTGTTGTCGGCGGGATGGGACATTTGTGGGGCAGCCTGTTGGGCGCGGGACTGCTGACCGTTTTACCGGAAATGCTCAGCTACTTTGAAGACTACGATATGCTGATATACGGAGGTATTCTGCTGATCATGGTCATGTTCCTGCCCGGCGGCCTGACTCAAGGGTTTGAACGCCTGTGGGCCACGCTGCGCAACAGGAGGAACCCCACGTGACCATAGAAAAAACAATAGTAACTATCCGGAACATTAGTAAAAATTTCGGCGGACTTGCCGCCCTGCAGCAGGTCAACATTACTGTGACACGCGGTTCCATCACCGCAGTTATCGGGCCCAACGGCGCCGGCAAAACGACCTTGATCAACGTGCTGAGCGGCTTTCTACTCCCAGACAGCGGTTCAATCTCATTAAATAATACGGTGATTACCGGCAAAAAGGGACATATGATCACGCGCCTGGGCATGGCACGCACCTTTCAAACTGCCCAGTTGTTCGGCACCATGAGTGTGCTGGAAAATGTAATGGTGGGCCGCTACGCCCGCACACGTGCAGGTCTTGCCGGGGCAGCCCTGCGCCTGCCCGGCGTTCTGGCCGAAGAACGCGCCGTCCGTGCACGAGCACTGAAACTGCTTGACCTTGTCGGCCTCACTGACCAGGCATCACTGCCGGCCACGAGCATTCCCATCGGCAGCCAGCGCCTGCTGGAGATAGCGCGCGCACTGGCATCAGATCCGCAGGTGCTGCTGCTGGACGAGCCGGCAGCCGGTCTCAATACACAGGAAACACGCCTATTGGGAGAACTGCTCCAGACCATTAAAAACCAGGGCATCACGATCATGCTGGTTGAACATGACATGGAACTGGTGATGGATATCTCCGATGACATTGCCGTGCTCAATTTCGGACAAAACATTGCACGGGGAACCCCGGCGGAAATCCAGACAAACCCCGACGTTATCTCGATATACCTCGGGGAGGATTAAAAAACTATGCTTCGCCTTCAAAACATCAGCACCGGCTACGGTGACATCGCCGTTTTAAAAAATGTTTCCCTGCACATTGGCCGCGGAGAAATCGTTACTCTTATCGGCGCCAACGGCGCCGGCAAAACCACCCTGCTCAACACCATCTGCGGAATCGTACGCACCCGCAGCGGCAGCATTACCTTCAATGATGAAGAGATTACAACCAGCAGTGCCGACCGAATTGTGCGGCTGGGCATATCACAGGTGCCGGAAGGACGTCAGATATTCGCCCCTCTAAGCGTACTGGATAATCTGCGCCTGGGAGCCTATGTTCGCTACCGCAGCTGGGGCAAGAAAAAAGTACAGGAACAAATTGAACGGATGTACTCTCTGTTTCCACGCCTGCATGAACGCAGACAGCAGTATGCCGGAACCCTAAGCGGAGGCGAGCAGCAAATGCTGGCCATCGCCCGCGCGCTGATGGCCTCCCCCGGACTGCTGGTTTTGGATGAACCGTCCATGGGGCTTGCTCCGCTGGTAATCGCTGAAATATTCAAAACCATTTCTCTGCTGCGCGACGAGCAGAAAACCACCATTTTTCTCGTTGAACAGAATGCCCGGACAGCCCTGAAATATGCTGACCGCGGCTATGTCATCGAAACAGGCAAAATCATGCTTGAAGGTCGATCCATTGACCTACTGGATAACCGCGAAGTACAGCGGGCCTATCTGGGACGTCAAAAGCAACCCATCTGGGAATAGGAGGAAAAGAGCATGGCAATTCTTGATACGCGTATGGAATGCTGTCCGCGAGAAGAACTGGAGCAACTGCAGTTGGAGCGCCTGCAATCGGTGCTCAACCGGGTCTATAAAAACGTCGCCTTCTACCGCAGCCTTTTTGACGCCCGCGCCATTGTGCCCGAGGACGTCCGCACACTAGAGGATTTTCAAAAGCTGCCCTTCACCACGCGCAAAGATCTGGCCGACAACCACCCCTACGGCATGTTCGCGGTGCCCCTGCGCGAAGTTGTGCGCATCCACACCGCAACGGACACCACTGATACACCCACCGTGGTCGGCTACAGCGAACATGATTTGAAAACCTGGGGCGCCCTTGTTGCCCGGTTTCTAAGTGCCGGCGACGTGACCCGCGACGATGTTATCCAGGTATCGTTCCGCTATGGTCTTTTCAGCGGCGCTTTTGGACTGCACCATGGCGCCGAACAAATAGGCGCGTCGGTTATTCCGGCATCAAGCGAGCATACCGACCGTCAGATACGCATTATGCAGGACTACCGCACGAGCGTACTCGTCGCGACACCTTCATTTGCACTGCTGCTCGCTGACAGGCTAGAGGCGCTCGGCATAGATCCTAAGGAACTGATGCTCAAACGCGGACTGTTCGGCGGCGAAATCTGGTCGGAGGATACCCGGCAACAGATTCAGCAACGGCTCTTTATCGAAGCTCTGGACAATTACGGCGTGAGCGAACTGATGGGACCCGGCATTGCCGGTGAATGCCTTGAGCGCTCAGGAATGCATATCTGCGAGGATCATATGCTGCCTGAAATCATCGATCCGGCGACCGGAGAGCCGCTTGGGCCGGGTGAAACAGGAGAGCTAGTCCTGACCTCTCTAACCCGGGAGGCCTTTCCGCTCATACGCTACCGCACGGGCGACCTGACAAGCCTTGACTACCAAACCTGTGCCTGCGGCCGTACCTTGGTACGCATGCGGCGCATCGAGCGCCGAAGCGATGATATTATAATCGTCAAAGGTATCAATGTCGTTCCGCAGCAGATAAAAAAAATTCTAATGGAAATCGAAGGGGTTGAACCACATTACCGGGTCATAGTCAGCCGGGAAAACAACCGGGACGCACTCACACTGCATGTTGCGGTATCCGACCATGTTTTCCTCGACGAGGTCAAGCATCATGCCTCGTTTCTGGAACGCCTTCGCAATGAACTCAGCCACAGGCTGGGCATGCGCGTTACCGTAAAACTGACTGAAAAACGAACACTTGACCGTGAACTGGAGACCAGCCCCCAGGTTGTTGACACGCGCCGGTTATAGGCTCTACCGGGCTGAAGTTTCCCGGTTTCTATTAACATCCGACCACCAAAATACATACTACAAAATAACTATTAAAAAAAATTAACCCCCAAGGGCTGAATACACCATTTTTTTGTTGCATGGAAGTGGACCCCAAGTCAAGGACAATTTTCTTTTAAACTAAGGTGTGCTTCATTTTTGTCTTTTAACCAATTATTCATGCTGCCTTTTGGGCAACTTTCTCTCCCCAATATACCTCAGCAGGTGTT
>Ga0208648_1000225_pt1 | contig 59599 bp, 46 predicted proteins | sample AntAceMetag02UKL_FD_184772 | JGI IMG/M metagenome (GOLD analysis project Ga0208648, IMG submission 184772) | Saline lake microbial communities from Ace Lake, Antarctica - Antarctic Ace Lake Metagenome 02UKL (SPAdes) (version 2) | ecosystem: Environmental > Aquatic > Non-marine Saline and...
TTCTCTCCTGAATTTTGAAACCATACCGCCTCAGCGGGTTTCAAAATTCAGGAGAGAAGATCTAGAGACAGCTTCGCTGAAGCGAACCGGCTAGAAGCCGGTGGCTTAAATCCATTAGGTGGAAAGTCAAGCACCTTCACGCCCCGTTCGTCGGCAAAGCTGCGAAAGGACAGTCCCGTGGCATTTTTCCAGAATTCAGTCCGCAGAGTTTCGCCGGGATAAAAGGGGGCCGAGAACCGCAAATGCAGTCCTGCGATCCGGTCAGGCTGGTTGTCCAAACAGGCCCGCAACGCGGCCTCACATGCCATCGCCAACGTCGCCATGCCGTGCAGGATCGGCCGATCAAACCCAGCAGCCTGTGCAACAGCGGGATCAGCATGCAGCGGGTTCATGTCGCCACTCAATCGGTAGAGCAGCGCCGCATCGGAACGGCTGGTCAGGCTTAGTTCAAGGTCCGGGGCGCGGTCAGGCACGTGCTGCGCAGCGGCGGGACGCCCCGCATAGGCCGGATCACCGTTGGAAAAACCCCCGTCCCCGCGGAGCAGTGTAACCTGTTCCAGCGTTGCTAAGGGTGCGTCCGTGGCATCGTCGAACAAACGTCGCTCCTGGATCAGGATCGCCCCCCGCCCCTCGCCCTTGTCATACAGCGCGCTAACACGGCTTTCTGCCCGCACTGTGCCCCCGACAGGCAGCGGCGCGTGCATCCACATCATCTGCTCGCCATGCACCAGCTTCTTCCAATCAATACCCATATCCGGGTCACGCGCCCAGAATCCGGGAAATCCAATCACCGCGGACATGGTAGGAAAAGCGCACAGCCCTTCTTCAAAAGTATAGCGTAGCGCGTGCGGATCAGTGGCATTGCGACCCACACCGATCCCTATTGCATACAAGATGCAAAGTTCAGGTGTGAGAGTGACACGCTGAACCGGAAACGCCCGCGTCAGTAGCTGTTCTGCATCAATGGCCACGCAATCAGCCTCCAATCAAACCGGTAGATGCGGTTCGATCACCGCATCAAGTGCCACGGCGCCATGGGGCAAGGCGAGAACCGGATTCAGGTCAATGCTGCTGATGGAACTGGAGTTGGCGGCGGCGAACTGAGACAGATCGGCCAGCAACACGGCTAAACTATCCAAATCGGCCCCGTCAGCCCCACGGAACCCTTCCAGCAGCGGGAAGCCTTTAATCTCGCGCAGCATCTGATGCGCCGTCCCAGTATCGAAAGGAGCCAAGCGGAAGGTTACATCCTCGAATAGTTCGGTAAACACACCACCCAGCCCGAACATCACCACCGGTCCAAAGACTGGATCATTAGTGACGCCCATAATGGTTTCTACGCCCTTTGGTGCCATACGCGCCACCATGACGCCTTCAATCCGGGCTTTTGGTGCTTTGTAGGCGGCGCGGGCGGCCAGCGTGTCATAAGCGGCTTGGGCTGCCTCTTGACTGTCCACATTCAATATCACACCACCAATTTCGGTCTTGTGTATAATGTCGGGTGAGACGATTTTCATAACCACTGGAAAGCCGATTTTGGCGGCGGACGCCGCAGCGGCAGCGGCGCTGGACACCACTTCTTGCCGCAGGAAGGGCAGACCGGCATGTGCCAACACGCCCAGCGCTTGCGCCTCTGACATAGCGTCTCGCGGAATGGTTACAGCCTTGGTGATATCGGTCGCCACATCGGCAGCAGGTGTATCGAACGCTGTGCGGAAACCAATAAGGGCGGCGACTGCACGGACAGCGCGCTCGCTGTCAGGATAGGTGACAAATCCCGCTGCATCATAGGCGCGAACCACAGCCTGCGGGGCTTCCATGCACAACATTGTGAGACGATCCTTGTAGGCGCTGGTCGCTCGGGTGATTGCGGTCCGCATCGCATCACCGAAGGTCTGCGAGCCCGGCAAGATTGTCATGGCACCAATGACACTGTCACAACCGCCCTCAGCATGCATGATGTTGAAGGTCTGCTCGAGGATCGACATGTCGTTGATAAAATTCGACGTGGTGTCGCAGGGGTTAGCGAGACCGCCGAAAGGATTGGCCTCTTTCAGCTTTATCTGCGCCGAAGATGGCATCGGTGGCACGCAGAGACCGGCGCGTTCCGCCGCATCGCATATTTGAATGCCAAAGCCGCCCGAAACGGTAACAATTCCGACCTTCGGCCCGGACGGATAGATCCCCCGTGCTGCAGCATATGCCACATCAACCTGTTCTTCCGTAGTGCGGGCGCGATACACACCATACTGGCGGAACACGGCGTCATAGACTCTATCGGATCCCGCCAACGAGGCGGTATGCGAGGCCGCGGCAGCGGCACCAGCGGCTGATTCACCAACCTTCATGAAGATGACCGGCTTGTGAAATTCCCGCGCAGTCTTCAGTGCCTGCACAAAACGTTGGCCATCGCGGATACCCTCTGCATAGGCCATGATCACCGAAACGTCATCTTGGCGCGCCAACCACTCGATACAAGCAGCCACATCCGTGTCTGCCTCGTTCCCGGTAGACACCCAATAGCTGACACCGATATTTCGTTCCCGGCAGAGATAGGCCAAATGGCCACCATAGGCACCCGACTGACTGACAATCGCAACGCCACCAGGCTTCATAAATCCGTTATCGAGCGCTGAGGTAAAAGTGCCGATGAACCCAGTGGACGTGTGGAAGAGACCCAGGCAGTTTGGCCCGAACAAGCGCAGGTTGCCAGCACGGGCAATGGCCATAAGCTCGTCTTGAACGGCCTTACCCTCAACTCCGGTTTCGGCAAACCCTGAGGCAAAAATCACTGCCACACTGACGCCCTTGTCGACGCAATCCTGCACCGCCTGCTTCACATGTGCCGCGCCAAGCGCGATCAACACCAAATCTGGCACTTCTGGTACATCAGCGAGGCTGGCATAGGCCTTGAGACCCTGCACTTCGTCCCGCCGGTTATTGACAGGATAAATTGCGCCCTTATACCCGGCCAGCTTCATATAGTGCAGCGACCGCCCAGAAATACGGTTTGGATCGCTGGCGGCGCCCAAAATGGCAACCGAGCGGGGCCGGAAGGCGCGCTCAAGCGTTTCGGTCGTGTGGGTCTGCGTATCCATGTAATCCTCTGGTCATTACGGGGGGGCCGCACCGTCCGAAATACCGGTCAAGCAGCCATGGTCATCCGCGCCCGAGCGCACTGACACAACCCTCTAATTTTCGGGTGAAGTCTGGTCAAAATGGCCGGTCACGTCTAATATCGTTTTCCCAATACTTGATACGAAAGGAGTATGGCCATCGATCTCCGTCAATTGCGCCAACTTATCGTGCTGGCCGAAACGCTCAGCTTCCGCGAAACCGCAGAAAGGCTGAATATGACCCAGCCTCCGCTCTCGGTTTCAATCCGAAAGCTGGAGGAAAGTCTTGGCGTGCGCCTGTTTGATCGCACGACCCATTCGGTGCGCCTGACAGATGCCGGACGGGCGGTGCTGGCGGATGCGCGCCGCGCCCTATTTCATGCAGAAGAAGTCAAACGCGTTGCGCGCGACACAGTAAAGGGGCTGGCCGGTCAGCTGCGGATCGGCTTTGTCGGTTCCGCTAAGGCCGCGCTGCTCCCGCGCGTTCTGCCCGTATATCGCAAGGTCTATCCCAATGTTTCCCTGAACCTGACTGAGGGCAGCAACACAGCCATCGTCAAAGGAATTTCGGATGGCGATATCGATATCGGGATCGTGCGCAGCCCCTTCGTCTTTGCGTCTGAACTAACCTATGTGCCGGTTGAGGACGATATTTTCGTCGTCGCGCTGCCGGCTGATCATCCCATGGCATCGCAGGATCATATCAACCTGACCGAACTGTCGACGGAACCGATGATCCAATATACTCTAAATGCCATCCCCGGCCTGCATTCTCTGACCATGATGCTGCTGCAAGAGGCGCGGGTGAACCCTATCGTGGCCCAGGTAGCGGAACAGGTACACACCGTCATCTGTCTGGTGGAATCTGGCCTGGGTTGGTCGGTGGTCCCCTCAACTGCCGTGTTGCATGCTACAGAAAATGTAGTGTTCCGTCCCATCCGACCGCGACTAAAAATGGGTCGTATCTCACTATCGCTTGCCTATCACCCCAACTACGAAACCGCCGCAGCGCAGCTGTTTCGCGAGGTGGTTGGCCATTACCTCACCCCGGCACTAGAACAGGATCTGGTCTAGGCAGGAACTTCCGGTCATTCGAAACGCGTATCGAAAGTTACAAAATTAATAATGGTTTCAGAATACATAGGTCACTACGTTTTCCAACACGAAAGATCCGCTTGCTGAGATTCCCAAGCTGCATCACCAGAGCAATCGCGTGTGCATGCCTTGGTGGCTCCGGACATCTTTCGCCATTTAGGGAGGAAATGTAACATGACAGAATTCAAACTTAACCGCCGTGATTTCGGCGTAGCTTTGGCCGCAGGGGCCGCAGTCGCGGCTTTGCCTCGTCTGGCAATGGCCGATGAAGCCGCACTGCCCGACACCATGATCTGGACCACATATGACGTCGGGTCGTCGAGCCACACCCAAGCCTCAGCCTTGGCAGATGCCTTCATGAAAGCCTATGGCACACGCATCCGCCTGCTACCATCGGGCACAGCGATTGGCCGCCTTGCACCACTATTGCAGGCCAAAGCCGCCTTTGCTTTCGTTGCAACGGAACTCTATTTCGCAACCCGTGGCCTTTACGATTTTGGCATTGAGGGTTGGGGACCACAGCCCCTGCGCGCCGTCGCAGGCCCGCCTGCTGCATATGGCCTTGTGACCACTCAGGAAAGCGGCATCAAGACGCTGGCAGACCTCAAAGGCAAGCGCTTTGCGTATACCGAGGGCAACCCCTCCATCGCCATCAAAAACGATGCGCTTCTAGCCGCCGCTGGCCTGACCCGAGACGACGTTCAGATCATTTCCTTCCCAGGCTACACCCCCTCGCTCAAAGCGTTGATCGAAGGCCGTGCGGATGTTGCCGGTGCCCTGACTACATCCTCACCGCTTTACGAACTGGAAGCATCTGCGCGCGGTATCGCATGGATCCAACTTGATCCCAACAATGCCGACATCTGGTCATCGGTTGACAAGGTTGCACCAATGTTCGGTCCAATCGCAGAAATAGCCGGCGCAGGCATCGACCCTGCAAAACCGGTAAATCTGCTTGGCTTGCGTTCACCGATAATCTGCACCACCGCCGATCAGGACGAAAATACGGTCTACAACTTCGCCAAAGCCCTCGACGAACAGCACGAAAACTACAAGGACGCGATGTCCACCATGCACCGCTGGAAGCTGGATCTCTCTGCCGTGCCACCAATCGACGCGCCTTACCATAACGGCGTCGTCCGCTACCTGACGGAAAAAGGCATCTGGACTGAAAAGCATCAAGCTTGGAACGATAAGCAGGTTGCCACGTTGGAAGCTCTCACCGCCGCCTGGGCCGAACTAGCGGATCTCAAAGGCGATCCCCTCGCTGAAGCATGGATCAAGAAGCGCGACGCGATCCTCGGTTAATTCCGCCCAAACCTTTGCAGTCCGGCCACCGCAATGTGGCCGGACGCTTCCATTTCACGTGCCGAGGCCGGCACGAACACATCCCGGAGTCCCCGATGTCCGATGTCGTTTCAGAGCTCCCAGTTTCGCAACGGCGTAGCCGCATTGTGCTTAGCCTCGCCGGGATATTGACAGTCGGAGGCGTGCTGCTGGCGATGGTGCAAACCTTACCGATCGTTCCGGTTGTATACCTGCCAATAACAACGTCGTTCCAGTACACGATCCTTGGCACCTTCCTCGCGGTCGCCTTTTTGCTGATGCCAGGCGCCCACAGGCGTATCAATCCCGCGCTGGCAGCGATGGACATGCTGTTTGCAGCGCTTGCCCTCGGGTCGGGGATCTACTTCGCTATCCACGCGCGCGATATCCTGAATGAGGGCTGGGACTTCATTCCACCGACACAGGCGGTCTGGGTCGCCGGCGTCCTATGTGTATTGTCCGTCGAAGGCGCCCGCCGCGCCGCCGGGCTACCCTTGGCCATGATCGCCGCACTATTTGGAATTTTTCCCCTGTTCGCTGACTCCATGCCGGGATTCTTATGGGGGAGTCAGTTCGCGCTACCAGATATGCTTGCAGCCCACGCCATGGGGATCGAGTCACTCATTGGCATTCCATTCCGCACGGTCGCCGATCTGCTAATTGGGTTCATCTTATATGGCGTATTCCTCGCAGCCTTGGGCGGCGGCGAATTTTTCATGTCCTTTGCGCTACTTTTGCTGGGCCGCACCCGCGGCGGCCCGGCTAAGGTGTCGATCATCGCCTCAGCGCTATTCGGCTCCCTATCCGGATCAGCCGTTTCAAATATCATCACCACCGGCACTTTCACTATCCCCGCCATGCGCAAAGCTGGCTACGAGCCACATTACGCAGCATCGGTTGAAGCCTGCGCATCGACTGGTGGCGGTCTGATGCCGCCCATCATGGGCGCTGCGGCCTTTCTCATGGCCTCATTCCTTCAGGTGCCATACGTGGCCGTGATCTCGGCTGCGATCATCCCCTCACTGCTATTCTATGCGGCATTGATCGTGCAGGCAGATTGCTATGCGGCGGACAAGGGGTTGACCGGTGTCTCCGGCGAAGAAATCCCCAAGGGTCGCGACGTGCTGCGCGATGGTTGGATCTTCATCGTCAATTTTGCCGTGCTGATCTACGTGCTGGTGGGCCTGCGGATGGAATCCTATGCACCTTGGATCGCAATGGGGGTCCTGATTGTCTGCGCCCTGCTCGATCCGAAATTCCGCCCCCGTCTGCTGCGCTTCCGCAGCATTATTCTGGAAAGCGGCATGGCACTTGGCCAACTTGTAGCGATCTTGGCAGGGGTCGGATTGGTGGTTGGCGCACTGTCGATCACCGGCGTCGGCACGGCCTTTTCCCGCGAACTAGTGCAGTATGCTGGCGGCAACGTTTACCTTCTGTTGTTCTTCGGTGCAATCACCAGCTTTGTGCTTGGCATGGGCATGACAGTCAGTGCCTGCTACGTCTTTCTGGCGGTGGTGCTCGGGCCCGCACTGATTAAAGCAGGGCTAAACCCCATAGGCAGCCATCTTTATATCCTTTATTGGGGCATCCTGTCGGCCATCACCCCGCCCGTTGCCATCTCCGCGATCACGGCGGCCACAATTGCAAAATCTGACCCGATGAAGACCTCGATTACGTCAATGCGCCTCGGCTTCATGCTATTCCTCGTGCCCATTCTCTTCGTGCTCAACCCAGCCCTAATCGGCGTGGGAAGCGTCTATGAGATCGCCAGTGCGCTGGTCTCTGCTATGGTGTCGATAATCTTGCTGTCCTGCGGCATGACGGGCTGGCTTTATTGGTTCGGTCGGATCAGTCCCCCAATGCGCATGCTCACTGCCGTTGCGGGGCTGCTCTTGCTGGTGCCCGAATGGCGCAGCGACCTTGCGGGCTACGGACTGACTGTCGCCATCTTTGTCGTCATGACCCTGCGCAGTCGCGTCGCACAAGCGGGAACTCCACGTCCATGAGTATCACGGACCAAACGAATTTCGACCCCAGCGCTGTGACCGAACTACCACTCGCGGGCCTGCGGATAATTGAAATTTCATCCTTCGTTGCCGCCCCACTCGGAGGCATGACGTTGGCGCAACTGGGGGCGGAGGTCATCCGCATTGACCCCATTGGGGGTGCGCAGGATATTGACCGCTGGCCGCTGGCACCAGACGGCAAAAGCCTGTTCTGGAACAGCCTCAATAGCGGCAAGAAATCAATGACCCTCGACCTGCGCCAAACTGAAGCCCAGGAAATTCTGGCAGAACTGGTTTGTGCCGACCACCCGGGTGGTGGCATCTTGCTGACCAATATGCCCGACCGTCCCTGGAACAGTTACGCAACCCTGTCCGCCCATCGCGCTGACGTGATCCGCATTGCACTCAGCGGCAATTTCGACGGGTCGCCCGCAGTAGATTACACGATCAACTGCGCGGGTGGCTTCGCAGTTGCCACGGGCGACAGCAACCGCCCCGTCAATCATGTCCTGCCTGCTTGGGACATGGCCGCGGGGCTCTACCTCTCCACCGCGCTGCTCGCTGCAGACAGGCATCGTACTCGGACGGGACGAGGTCAGGCGATTGATCTAGCTCTGTCAGATGTCATGGTCGCCATGTTGGGCAATCTGGGCTATCTCGCAGACATTCAGATCAATGGCAAAACACGTGGCGCCATGGGTAATGAACTTTACGGTGCGTTCGGGCGCGATTTCCACACAAAGGACGGCCGCGACATCATGGTTGTTGCCTTGACCGCTCGCCAGTGGATGGCGATCAGTGCCGCAACTGGACTGGCAGCGAATCTGCCCGGGGTCAGTCCCTCAGGCGGCGATCTTTTTCGTGCGCGTGGAGCAATTGCGGCCGGATTGGAAGCTTGGTGTGTCGAACGAGACTTCGACAACATCTCGGAGGTTTTCACAGCGCACCATGTGCTCTGGGGGCCCTATAATGATTTTGCGACCTTCTTCCGCGAAGATCCACGCTGTTCACTCGAGAACCCTCTGATGGGCAAGGTCGATCAGCCGGGGATCGGCCCCTTGCACGTCGCAGGATCTCCGTTGCGATTCTCCCAGTCTGGAACACGACGAGGTAGCGTTGCCCCGACACTCGGGGCCGACGGTGCAGGCGTCCTGCGGACAGCCCTCGGACTCACCCAAGAGCGTATAGATCAGCTAAAAAGCCGCGGAATCCTTGGCGGCAACTGACGCGTCATATCATTGGGGCTTCCGAAATATGCTCTTCAAATATTATGACCTCGCACCGAGAGCTAACCGAGGTCCAGTCTGCGTTGATGGCGAACACGCTCGACGTTTCACACATGCTGTCGCGGGACGCATGGGATGAATGAAGCGCTTTTCAGCGCGACCAAAGACCACCAATTGTCTCTGGCCGATGTGGCTCAGTGCGGAGTCAAAGCAACCCACGCTGGAAGAGCGTGTGCAATATTCACAAACCCGAAACGAATCTAAAGGCGAAATTCAGCGACCGATGGCTTGCTGGATTGGTGTTGGATGGACGCCCTACCGGATCGATCGACCTGTGCATCGATTCATTGCGCCAGGTTCAATCTCTCATCGCGTTTGCAAACTGCGCAGAGGTGATCCCTGATCCAAATGTGGAACATATGCAATATGAATGTGAGCTGGTGTTAATAAGCGGGCATGTGATCAGCACTCGATTTGTCCTCGAACGCCCCATTTCAACAATAGCTTCGATGCAGGAGGCGCAGGCGACCCTGCCTTGATCGCCGACGCAACGCTTGCAGAGGATTCTGGCCTGTCGAAATGGGTGGCCGATGAAGTCTGCTGAAAGTGATCGACCGGAGTTGACACCAGCAAGCCAGATTGTATCAGGAGGCTGCAAACACAGTGCTTCTACACGTCAACACTGTGTAACAATCTGTGTAACATTTGACAATTTAAGCATTTGATATCACGTTTTCTATCTGTATTTGATTCCCCTAGGGCGTACCACATCCTTCTGAAAATATAGGGAAATACAAGAGCACCGCAATCTGTCGACTGCGCATGTTGTGTGGTGGCACGTTGCAACATGGCAACGGCGGCGCGCCCTGAAGTCCATTGACGTTTACCTCGCCAAAAAAGCCCAAAACAAGCGCCGGTTTCCGGGAAGCAGCCCTACAAATCCACTTCGACAATGCCCTGGTCTTCGCTGGCTCTTGACTGGCAAAGAATGATTGACGTTTCCCGTTGCTTTTTTGACAGCACAAAATCACGATGGTCCACATCGCCGGAAACGAGCCCGCATTTGCACACGCCGCAGATGCCGTCCGAACATTTCACATCAATATGGATTCCATTTTCAGCCAGCACGTCGGTCGCAGATTTGTCAGCCGGAATGTTGAACTCCCTACCGGAACGACTGAGTTTCAAGATGAAATCATGATTGACGTATTCGGGAATTTCCGGAACCGAGAAATATTCCAGATGGCGGGCTTCTTCAGGGTAATGCTGGCGGATCGCCGCATCGATGACACCCTGCATGTAGCGATCGGGGCCGCAGGTATAAACGTGATAGCCTTCCTGATAGCCGTTCAGAACCGCGTCCAGATCGGCCCTTGTGCCATCATCGCTGAAGTGCAGATGCACCCGGTCCTTCCAGTCAAACCGTGCAAGATCATCCAGATAACCCGCACTCTTTCTCGACGCACAGGAATAATGCATTTCAAAATCGGCCTTGAGGGCATGCAATCGGTGCGCCATGGCGATCATCGGCGTGATGCCGATTCCCCCACCCATCAGCATGGTCTTTTTGGCCTCTTCCACCAATGGAAAATGATTGATCGGTTTGGATATGAAAATCTTGCGGTCTCTGGCGAAGATTCTGTGCATCAGCTTTGAGCCGCCTTTGCCCTGATCCTCCCGCAACACACCAATCTGGTATTTGCTTCGATCGGCCGGATCACCCGACATCGAATATTGCCGCAGGAATTCAGGCGCAACGACGATATCGAGATGCGCACCAGCGTCCCAGGCCGGCAGAGGCGCGCCGTCCAGTGTCGAGAACTCGTATTTGGTCACGTCTGGCGTCATTTGCTCAAGCGCGGAAATTTGCACCCGGATGACCGGTGCATCGCCTTCAATCCTGTATTCATGGGCCAGTCCGTCCGTTTCGCCGCGGGCCAGACGCGCCTTGTACTCTTTCGCCGTGATGAGGGCCTGATAGGCTTCAATGCCCTTCTCCCGGTCCATAGGAAACGGAAAGGGCCAGGGATGCGGCGCCAGGTGGGCCGGATAGACCGCCAGGGTCTGGTCTTCGTATTTGAGATCAAGATCCTTCTGCAGATCCCTTGCATTGACCGGGTGTTTGGATGGCCGATAGCCGCCGTCTTCTTCGATCTCCAGGTCCCACCACCATTTTTTCACCGGGTTCAGGCCGCCATTGTCCACGGCATCATCAAGCTTCGCCAGCAAAGGCGCTGCCTGCGGAATATTCATGGCGGCCCAGCGGAAGGGTTTTTCCGCAAACAGACCTTCGAGGTTCCACGGGCAGGTTTTCATGCAACGTCCACACATGGCGCCACCCGGTGTGGTTATGCGATAGGTCGCACATTTCTGACTGTCCGATTTCCAGATTTCATAGCCATTGAACATCAGTTTCGGACCGGCTGTAATGGCGCCTGAGGGACATTCGCGTGCGCACTTGTTGCAACTTTCACAGAATTTCTGCAGGCCGAAATCAATCGGTTTGTCATGGGCCATCGGCAGGTCCGTTGTCACCACGCCGGATTTGAGCCGCGGTCCAAGATAGGGATTGAGAATGACTTCGCCGATGCGCGACACCTCACCCAGTCCGGAAAGCAGCAGCAATGGCGGTTGCAGGACCTCACCATCCATTACCGAATGGGCCTTGGCGGAATAGCCAAGGCTTCTGATCTGGTTTGCAATAACGCCGCCCAGCAAGGAAAAGCGCAGATAGGCCCGCATCGACTGGGAGACCGATATCCAGTCATCACCGGAGGCCCCTTCCATGGTCTCATAGCCCTGATCAATGATCATCGAGATCGCCTGATCCTGAGTTGGAACGATGGGCTCGCCCACGGCATCATGGGAATACCACGTCCAGTCCGGGCAGCGTGAAATGCCAACGGCATCAACGCCCAGGAAATAGGACGCCGCCTTGATATTCTGCGCGACGACCTGCGGATCCGGCCTCAAAGGCTCTTGGGTGACAGCACCATCCTGCAACAGAACAAAGGCTCCCAATGCGCGACGCTGCGCCATGGCCGGCGCGGCCTTGCGCGCATAATGCCCGTTGGTGGCGCCTTTCTGGTTGGCCTTGCCCATATCGCCGAATTGCGCCCGGGCGAACATGTCCGCCCGTTTTGGCACCCGCGCCACGCGCTGCTCGTCGATGAAGGTTGTCGGATCATCGACACGCTTGAGTTTTTCAAAAGGATGGGCTCCGTCGACATAGCGGCGTTTTGCAAAAGGCTCCCGGTTGAATGCATTCTTGGCAAAACCCTTGCCGAGTTTCCAGGCGAGGCCATGGGTCTTTGACCTTGGTTGCTTGGCCAGCGGCACCAGCGGCGCGTCCGTGGCCACGGCAAAGGCCGTTGTGACAATGGCAACGCCGAACCTGTCACCCACATAGGGATTGACCAGAGCGCCCTCTTCCAGCGTCGCAAGGCCGGCTGCAACGCATAGGCGGTTGAGATCGACATCGGTGGTCGACCCCGTATGTGCCCTTGCATCAAACCCCAGCAGCCGGATGTAATTGGCAATGACAACGGCTGTCTCGGATGCGCGCAGGCACGCTCTGTGAGCCTGCGCATCCATGATCCAGTCACTGCCCGGTTCGTCGGGCTCGGGATCCCTGGGATATTCGTAGAGATAGACGATCGCATGGGTATGGCCGTCAATTGTCGATGGCGGCGCCTGCATGGATTCCTTCAGGTCAGCCATGATCATGTCGATACCCGATGCAAGGGTCTTGGTTTGCTTGGTGCGCAAATCCTCGGCCAACCGGTCTATATCCGGATTGCGAAAGGGCTCTTTCAGCAGGGCATCATCCGGCAACGCACAAATGCCAACCATGGATGCATCACTGAAATACCCGAAAGCCTTGAGATGCCTGGCCCGTTCACCCGGGTCCGCAGGACAATCAGATCTGGCCCTATTGACCAGTCCGTCCCGAATGGCATCCAGCATGGCCTGGTGCTGGCTGGCGGCATTGACGATGCTTTGCGGTTGATCAGGCCGGTTGAAAGAGAGTTGTTTGAACAGGGGAACAGCAGACAGATCCGGCAGGCTCGCGGCGCGTGACAACAATTCAAGAGGGTAAGGCCCCATATCCACGGGTCGATTCTTATCTGAAAAAAAACGCATGCCTGTTTCCCTGTTTCAGGTTCACTCAATGTGTATCGATGACAATTCCATGGTGCGGGTTTGATCCGGCAATGGATACAGCTTTGCAACATCGCATTCCATACAGGATCGGTCGCGTCACTTCATCATGGACGAGCCATTTACGCCTGTTAAGAATGAACACCTCCGCCTCAGCCGGACGACGTGCCAGACCGCTCATCTCAGGTGCCGCCATCACCTTGCCTGCCACCAATGCCTCCCACACATGTATGAAATACTTGATCCAAATCCTCAAAACTGGCAACTGATCATTTCCAGTTGTGCCGCTCAATGGCACGCAGCCATCGGATCATTTGCAGGGACCCCATGCAAAAACTTGAAAACCGTTCACTGGATCGCGGCATTACCATCATGGAAACGCTGGCGCGCAATGGAGCCAGTTCTCTGGCGGATCTGCATCGTGAATGTGCATTGCCAAAATCGACCATCCGTCGGCTGCTCGCAACATTGATGCGCCGCCGTCTGGTGCGTCGGTCGCTGGCTGATCAACTCTACCGCATCAATATCACGCTGGCAGCAGGCAGTGGAGAACCGATACCGGCCAACCTTGCATTGCTGATCGATGTGGCCATGCCACATGCGGTGGAATTGACCCGAAAGATATCCTGGCCCTCAGATATTCACATCGTTGACAATGTCATGATGCGCATTGTTGAGTCGACCAGACCCCTGAGCCCGTTTCATCTCTACCGTGGCGTCGTCAATCGCCGGATCAGCCTTTTTGGATCAGCAACCGGAATGGTTTGCCTGTCCGCCATGCAGGATGAAGAAATTCTCCAGTTTCACCGGCAAAGCGAAGGTGATGAAATCTGGGGGCTTGCACGATTCAATCTCAGCTTCGACAAATATCTGCGGGAGATTGAAGCAACCCGCAAACGCGGATATGGCGTACGCTATACGCAATACCTGGGCGAAACCGTCCTTGATGACGGATTGGCGGCAATCGCAGTCCCGCTGCACAAGGCTGGCAAACCCTTCGGCGGCATGACGGTGCTTTGGCCAAGGGTTTTCAAAAAACATGAGGAATTTGCTGCGGAGTTTCTCTCATCTCTGCGCGAGGCGGCCTCCCGTATTGACGCCGAGCTGCAACGTTACACATAGAGCTTGTCTGGCTCCAATATCCGCTCAGATCGACATGTCCAGACCGTCCGACAGGCTCATGGCCGCCAATCCGCCGTCTATTGGAATGTCTATACCCTTGAGCCAATTGCTTTGAGGACTGGCGAGAAAACAGATCACTTCCGCGACCTCCTCCGGCGTACCAGGTCTTCCAATGCGGGCCATTGCCTTTGTCGCCCTGTCGCCAAAAGCTGTCACAAAATCATCCAGAATATCAGTCGAAACGGCCGCCGGACTCACCGTATTTGCGCGCAACCCGAGCGCTGCAAGACGTTCGGTCTGGGTGATGGTCCACACGATCACCGCTTCCTTGGAAAGATCATAGGCCCGCACCGGGCTGATGGCCTGAGATTCTATGAAGGCCGGCAAGGCATCCACGTCGGCCAGATCTCTCAAAGCCTTGACCTGCGCAATATTATCGCGCCATCTGGCGCCTGCTTTCGACGCGGTATTGACGATTGCCCCACCCTGCCTGAGTTTGGGAAGCATAAGTTTGGTAAAGTTGACCAGCCCGAAATAATTGACCGCCAGAACCATCTCTTCAAGACCCTCACGTGGCGGCAGACCGGCATTGTTGATCAGCGCGTCGAATGAACCGGAAACCTGTCGTTCCGCTTCAAGTATTGACGCCGGGTCGGACAGATCGACCCTGATCCATTGATCGATATTGACCCTTGGTTCGACGATGTCAAAGGCAACGATATCAGCACCCAGCCGCTTCAGATTTGCCGCCACGGCAGCGCCGATACCGCTTGCCCCTCCCGTCAATGCAACCCGCATAGATCTCTCTCCCTGTTCGCCCGGCACTCGCAATCAAGCCATGGCTGCGTCAATCACCCGAATCTGTACCCTGCGGCTGCCCTGCCAATGGTTGACGGACAGGGTACCGGCAATATGAAAACGCTCCCCCCGTCCATTCAGCAAAGCCTTGCCGACATCTGTTTCGCTTGCGCGAAAGACAATACCTTCAATCTTTGAGCCGGTTGCATCGGCAAGCCGCAACTTGACATGATCGGCACCGACAATCCGAGCATCGACAAGCTGGTGGTTGGGCAGGACAAAAACCGGCTGCGGGTTGCCTGCGCCAAAGGGGCCGGCACCTTCCAATTGATCCAGCAGGTCAATGGTTGCGCCACTGGCAGCAATGGCTCCATCAATTTTCAAGGTCTGGTTTGAACGCAGAGATCGCACCTTCTCTGCCGCAGTTTCCTCAAAGAAGGCACGCAAGGCTCCAAGCTGGCTGCGCTCGAGACTTAGTCCCGCAGCCATTGAGTGGCCGCCACCCTTCGTTGCCAGTCCCTTGGTCACGGCATCACGCACCATGCGTCCAATATCAAAACCGGCGATGGATCGGCCTGAACCGGTACCCGATCCGGAAGGGTTGAAGGCAATGGCAAAGGCCGGGCGTCGGAATTTTTCCTTCAGCCGCGCGGCAACGATTCCGACAATACCCGGATGCCAGCCATCACTGGCGGTGACAATGACAGCCGGGCCCTCGCCCAAGCCAATTTCAGACAGCGCTTCGGCTTCGGCTTCCTCCAGCATGGAGCGCTCGATCATCTGCCGTTCCTGGTTGAGCCGATTGAGTGTTTCCGCAATCGTCTGCACCTCGATGGTATCGGATATGGTCAACAGACGACTGCCCAAAGCCGCATCACCAACCCGCCCACCGGCATTGATCCGCGGTCCGACCAGAAAACCCAGATGATAAGGCGTCAGGGGTCCATCCACGCCGGCAACCTTCATCAATGCTGCCAGACCCGGATTGCCCATCTGCCGCGCCACCACCAGGCCCTTGACCACGTACGCCCGGTTCAAACCGGTCAGAGGCACGACATCACAAACCGTTGCCAATGCAACCAGATCAAGCATTTTCAGCAGATCCAGCGATCCGGCGCGTTTGTCTCCCCGGCTGCGCAAGGTGCGCGCAGTGGCCACCAACGTCAGAAACACCAGACCCGCAGCACAAAGGTGCCCCTGCCCTGACAGATCATCACCACGGTTGGGATTGACCAGTGCAACGCAGGGCGGATGATCATCGCTCAATTGATGGTGATCGATGACGACCACATCGACGTTGCGGCTTTTGGCATGCTGGAGAGCTTCGTGACTCGCCGAACCGCAATCGACAGTAACGATCAGGCCCGCGCCATTATCAATCAGCTCGTCCATGGCATTGACGTTGGGGCCATAGCCTTCAAACACCCGGTCAGGAATGTAGATCTCGCTTGCAACGCCAAAATGTTCGAGAAAGAGAGCAACCAGGGCCGCAGAAGCGGCACCGTCAACATCATAATCACCGAAAATCGCTACGCGCTGTTTTGCGACGATCGCATCACACAACCGCGATGCTGCCACTTCCATATCCTGCAAGGAGGACGGATCTGGCATCAGATCACGCAAGGTCGGCGCCAGAAATGACGTCGCATCCTGCGCGATCACGCCGCGTCCGGCAAGGACGCGTGACACGAGGTCTGAAATACCCTCGACCTGCGCGATCGCCAGCGCCCGGTTAAGGCCTGCAGCATCGAGACGCTGCAGCCAGTGCTGCCCTGAAAGGGATTTCTCGACATCCAGAAAAGTCTGTCCGCGACTTTCGGTTTTCACATCCAACCACATGACTCCAAAACAATTGTGCGGATGCTATTGCATATTGGTCTTTGACAACAGTGCCTCTGTTCAAGGCGCAGTATCATCTTATCCAAATTTTCCGAGATCCTGGTGCCTGGCCTTGATCTCGCGCACGGTGCGCGAGGATGAACGCATGACGATTGTGTGTGTCACGATGGCATCACGGGCAAAACGAACACCGCTGAGCATATTGCCATCGGTCACCCCGGTTGCCGCAAACACAACGTCGCCACTGGCCATGTCTTCCATCTCGTAGACCCGAAGCGGATCCATGATGCCCATCGTCTTGGCCCGTGCAATCTTTTCCGCCGTGTTCAGCTGCAGGCGACCCTGCATCTGACCACCAATGCAGCGAAGGGCCGCAGCAGCCAGAACGCCTTCCGGCGCGCCGCCGATACCCATGTAGATATCAATGCCCGTCTCGTCGGGATCCGTCGTATGAATGATACCGGCCACATCACCATCGCCGATCAGGCGGATGGCTGCACCGGATGCCCGGACTTCTTCAATCATACGGGCATGACGGGGACGATCCAGAATGCACACGGTAATCTGTGCGATCGGCACACCTTTGGCTTTGGCAAGAGCAGAAAGATTTTCTGTCGGACTGGCATCAATCGAAATGATGCCCTTCGGATAGCCCGGCCCGATGGCGATTTTGTCCATATAGACATCAGGCGCATAAAGCAGGCTGTTTTTTTCCGCCACGGCAATCACAGCCAGCGCATTGGGAAGGTTCTTCGCACAGATCGTCGTGCCTTCCAGCGGATCCAGAGCAATATCCACGTCCGGGCCCAATCCGGTACCAACTTCCTCACCGATATAGAGCATGGGGGCTTCGTCGCGTTCCCCCTCCCCGATGACCACGCGGCCATTGATCGGCAATTTGTTCAGTTCCTGACGCATGGCGTCAACAGCCACCTGATCGGCCTCTTTTTCATCACCGCGTCCACGCAACCTGGACGCCGCCACGGCTGCCCGCTCGGTAACGCGCACGATCTCAAGTGTCAGTAAACGGTCGAGACTGCTGTCGCTGGGAGATTTGGTCGCCATTTCTGATGATCCTGTTGTTGTGATTTTGGACCTGATAGCCCGTTGACGGGATCATTGGCAACGGCAATCGGGCCGATTAATGCCGGAATTCCTTGGTTCTTTTCAATTGCTCACCACTAAATCGATTAGTGTAAAAGCATGTTTCCTTCGATCACCTTTGACGCGCACAACAGGTGGAGAAAAAACTGATTCGACAGGCAACATCCCTGCGAACGGATTAGGCGCAAAGAAACGCCATACCGGAGGCCGCGGCATCAGTTGATAAAATACACCTGAAAGCCTAAACACCACGCCTGTAGAAATCACAAACACGGCGATACATGTCGACATCCCTGCTTACATTCATCTGGAAATACAGCGCACGGTCGCAGGTCATCCTGTTGATCCTGACGGTGATCTCTTTTCCGATTCTCTACATGTCTCTGGAATTGCCAAAACAGATCATCAACGAGGCAATTGGTTCCACAACATTCCCCATTACATTGTACGGTTTTCCCCTGGGACAGTTTGAATATCTGGCGACCCTTTGCATCGCTTTTCTTTTGACCGTCATTGTCTCGGGCGTGCTGAAGATGCAGACGAATATCTATAAAGGCGTGGTCGCCGAGCGTCTGCTGCGCCGTTTCAGATATCAACTCATTTCAAGAATGCTGCGACTGCCTCTGCCGCAATTTCGCAGGACATCCCAGGGTGCGCTGATTTCAATGATTACCGCTGAAGCGGAAGCATTGTGCACCATGATGGGCGATGCAATCTCAAGACCGGTGTTTGCGGCTGGTCAGATGCTGACGATCACCGGTTTTCTATTTGTACAGAACGTATGGTTGGGTGTCGCTGCCATTATCCTGATCCCCCTTCAGGCCTATATCATTCCGAGGCTCCAACGGCAGATAAACCTCTTGAACAAGGAACGTATCCTGGTCGTTCGCTCCCTGTCGGATCGCATAGGAGAAACCGTTACCGGCGTTGAATCCCTGCGCACGGTCAATGGCCTGAGTTACACACTTGCCGATTTCTCCAATCGGTTCGGTGAGATATTCAAAATTCGTCTGAGTATTTACAATCTCAAATTTCTGATGAAATTTCTCAACAATTTCATCAATCAGCTGACACCTTTCCTGTTTCTTTCCATAGGCGGATATCTGGTTATCCAGGGAGAACTGACAGTCGGCGCGCTCGCAGCGGCGCTGGCTTCGCACAAGGATCTGATGTCCCCCTGGCGCGAATTGCTGGCCTATTACAGCCAGATTCAGGATGTCAGCCTGCGGTACCGCACGATAACCGAACAGTTTACGCAGCCAGGCATGATTGATGAGGATCTGTTTTACGCAAGACCGGAGAAAATTCCCCATCTTGCGGGTGATATTTCGATCCGCGATCTCACAATCCTTGATCAATACGGCATGCCCGTACTCAACAGGATCAGTGCTGATTTCAAAAAGGGGTCCTTCATTGCCATTCAAAGCGACAATGCCTTTGCCCGGCGGGCCTTTGTCCAGGCTTTGAACCGATCTGTTCTACCGTCCTCAGGAAGCATCACGATCGCTGATCACGACCTGGCTTCACTCTATCAGGAAACAATATCAAGCCGCATCGGCTCAGCGGGCGGCACACCACATATATTCAGTGGTTCGGTGGGGCAAAATGTACAGATGCCGCTCATGCCGGCGCCCATCGGCGTTGAAACGCTCACCGATGCGCAAATCACCGAAATCGAGGAATCCACACGCGTCGGCAACAGCCCCTACTCCCTGCAGGATCAATGGCTTGACCCGGAATTGGTGGGTGCGCATACACCTGCTGAATTGCGTGAATGGTGGCTCGAGATCATCAACGCCATCGGGCTTCAGGACATGCTGATGCAGCGAGGACTGGAGGCCAGAATCGACCGGGAGAATTACCCTGAACTAACCAGCAAGATCCTTGCGATCCGGGAGCGTTTGCGAGACGAATTGAGGTCTGGAGATTTTGCCAAATTCGTACACTTTTTTGACCGCGCACACTTTAATCCCGCCCTGACCGTCAGCGAGAATATTCTTTTTGCCATACGCAATGACGGCACCAGCGATCATCAGATCGTTGATGACCCGGTTTTTCTGTCAACCTTGCGGGAACTGGGACTGGAAGAGGACATAAAACAGCTGGCCATGGATCTCATGGCCGTGCTGGTGCAGACATTTTCGAATGTCGGTGCGGAACATCCCATGTTCCTTCGCGTTGCCACGCTCACCTCCGACTTTTTTGAAAGTCTCGTATCCATTTATCGCAAGCAGCAAAAAATGGGTTGGCACTCCCTGTCTCACGATGAAACCATGTTGGTCATGAGCCTTCCGTTTCGCATCACGGCAGAACAGTTTGAAGACGCTTTCCCGCACGAACTGACAGAAAAAATTACCCAGGCCCGCCGTGACTACGGTTTTCAGATCTACCATCGGGTGCGGGAATTTTACGCACCACTGGATCGGCATACCTACTGCCCAAATCTCAGCATACTGGAAAATATACTCTTCGCACGGGTTTCCAAATACACGGTTGGCACCTCGAAGGCGCTGATGAAAATCATTTCACAGGCACTGCAGGAAGAAGACATCAAAACCGATATCATGCTTCTTTATGCGGATACGGAAGCCGGATTCAATGGCGCCAACTTTCCGCAGATAGCACAGGAACATATCGATTTCATTCGTGCGGCCATCAGACGTCCGGATATCCTGATACTGGATCGCATTTTTGCTTCCGAAGAGGAGAGCAAGCGCAGCGAGATGAAACAAAAAGCCCGCAGGTTGTTGCCCAATGCGACGATCATCGTGCTTGAATCAAAATTTCGCAATCCGCAGCAATACGATTCCTGTTACGAATTGCGCGGCGGACAGCTTGTCCCCACCGGATATGCTGTGGAGACAAACGAAAAGGTGCCAGATGAGACTTCTGCACCGGCGGCTGCCGGACTGGCAGAGAAGCTTCACGTACTGGCGCGCACCGCCCTCTTTGCAGATCTTGACCGCAAACAATTGCGCCTGCTTGCCTATGGCTCCCAATGGGTGAAATACGAGAAAGACGAAAAGATCTTTAAAACCGGCGACCGGACAGATGGCGCCTACACATTCACCAAAGGCAAAGCCGAATTATGGCTACCCGAAACGGATGAACACAAGGCGCTGCTGATTACGACAATAGAGCCGGGACGCATCATCGGCGACCTTGCCATCATCATGGAGCGGGATCGTGAATTTGACATGGTTGCAACCACTGACCTGACTGGATTGCGAATTGGCAAACAGGCGTTTCTTGATGTTGTGGAGCATGACCGGGATGTCGCCCTCAACCTGCTGAAAACCATTTCCGGCCATCTGCTGAACGCGCGGGAAATGTGGTAACGCCCGCCCAATGCTGATTCAAAACCTCAGGAAACAAAATTATCTTGCTGAAATTGAATACTAATTTCAACATAATCCAGATCAGAGGCGACAGGACGTCAGTGATGCCCGGGTCGTTCTATTCTGATCACCTGGGGCTTATCCTGCAGATAACCATCTGATGAAATAGACCGGACGGCTTTGCGCACCGACGCTTCCATGGTTGCATGGGTGACGAGGATCACTGTCTTGTGCTCGCCGGTTCCACCTTTGCCGAATCGTCCAGGACGCTGCACAATCGATTCAAGCGAGATACCATTGTCAGACATGTGTTTGGCCAGATTGGCAAAGACGCCGGTGCGATCTTCCACTGTCAAACGGATGAAATAGCCACCTTCATGGCTGCGCATGCGCGCCTTGACGTAGGGCTGCAACTGAACTGCCGGCCGTCCGAGTACGGGACCGTGTTGGTGGCCCGGTTGGCATTTCGCGATATCAGCGAGATCGCCCAGCACCGCAGAAGCAGTTGCGTCGCCGCCTGCCCCCGGCCCGGAAAGCAGCAATTCCCCCAATATGTCGGCATCGATGGCCACAGCATTGGTGACACCATCAACCTGCGCAATAACCGATTCCTTCGGCACCATCGTCGGGTGAACCCGCTGCTCGATACCTGTATCGGTTTTTTGAGCAACACCCAGCAATTTGATGCGAAAGCCCAGATCGTCGGCCGCCCTTATGTCTTCGATCGTTATGTTGGAAATACCTTCCAGATAGATGTCATCGGGCGCAATCCGGGTACCGAAGGCAAGACTGGTCAGGATCGCCAGCTTGTGGGCCGTATCGTTGCCTTCTATATCGAATGTCGGATCGGCTTCCGCATAACCAAGCCTTTGGGCTTCCTTCAGGCAGTCCTTAAAGGACAGGCCGCCACGCTCCATTTCGGTCAGAATATAATTGCAGGTCCCGTTCAATATGCCGAAAACACGGGAGATATTGTTGCCCGTCAGTGATTCACGCATCGCCTTGATGATCGGAATTCCACCAGCGACAGCGGCTTCGAAATTCAGCAGAACGCCGCTTTCTTCCGCAACCACGGCCAGTTCGACACCATGGCGGGCCAGCAAGGCCTTGTTGGCCGTCACGGCATGTTTGCCGCGTGCCAATGCTGTGCGGACCGCACTGAGAGCTGGATCCCCCTCACCGCCCATCAATTCAACAAACACGTCGATGTCAGCCTCTGCCGCCAATTCAACGGGATCGGCATAAAAACGCACATGCGACAGGTCAACGCCACGATCTTTTTTCTCATCGCGCGCGCTGACAGCGACGATTTCAATCGGTCTGCCGCAAATGTCAGCCAGCTTGTCGTGACGATCGATCAGGATACGGGCAAGCGATGCACCGACAGTGCCAAGGCCCGCAATGCCGATCTTCAACGCATTTACCATTTTCGAAAAATCCAGTCATTGTGATGCTGCGCCCGATGAACAGATACGCCGGGCGTTTAGTCAGTGGAAAGGTGAACGGCTATCGCCGGGTGTCCAGCTGAACAACGTTTTGCATATTTTCGTCGCTGGAGGCAAGAAAGCGTTTGATATTTCGTGCAGCCTGTCGAATGCGATGCTCATTTTCCACCAGAGCTATACGCACGAATTCATCACCATATTCACCAAAGCCGACGCCCGGCGCGACCGCAACATCGGCACGTTCGATAAGCAGCTTGGAAAATTCCAGTGATCCGATTTCACGAAAACGCTCCGGTAACGGCGCCCAGGCAAACATGGTTGCTTCGGGTGATGGGACAGCCCATCCGGCATTGGTAAAGGATTCCACCATCACATCACGGCGCCGTTTATAGGTATTGCGGACGATTTCGATATCGGAGCCATCGCTGTTGAGAGCCATGCTCGCAGCGACCTGGATCGGGGTAAACGCACCATAATCCAGATAGGACTTTACCCGAGACAAGGCGGCAATCAGCCGTTCATTGCCAACGGCAAATCCCATTCTCCAGCCGGGCATGGAAAATGTCTTGGACATGGATGTGAATTCGACCGCGACATCGATCGCACCTGGCACTTGCAGAACCGACGGCGGCGGAATGTCATCATAATACAATTCCGCATAGGCCAGATCCGACAGGATAATGATCTCGTGCTTTCGGGCAAAAGCCACAACATCCTTGTAGAAATCAAGACTCGCTGTGTGGGCTGTCGGATTGGACGGATAGTTCAGAATCAGCGCAATCGGCTTTGGTATGGAATGGCGAACCGCACGTTCCAGTGAGTGGAAAAAACTGTCATCAGGTTTGACCGTCATGGACCGAATGACACCGCCCGACATGATGAAACCGAAAGCGTGGATCGGATAGGTCGGATTGGGACATAAAATCACGTCGCCAGGCGCTGTTATGGCTTGCGCCATATTGGCAAAACCCTCTTTTGATCCAAGGGTTGCGACAACCTGTGTCTCGGGATTCAATTTGACGCCAAACCGGCGCTCGTAATAGCGTGCCTGCGCCTTTCTAAGTCCGGGAATACCTCTGGATGTCGAATAGCGGTGCGTTCGTGGATCCTGTACAACTTCACACAGCTTGTCGACAATCGCCTGCGGCGTGGGCAGATCAGGATTGCCCATTCCAAGGTCAATAATGTCGGCGCCGGCCGCCCGCGCGCTGGCTTTCAGGCGGTTTACCTGTTCAAAAACATAAGGCGGCAGACGTCTGACTTTGTGAAATTCTTCCATGATGCTCTCGGTTTGGTCCCCGGTATCGGTGGATCGTTGGATCAATCTATCGACCACCGCTGTGTTATCTTTGCCTGTTGCAGGACTGTCGGGCGTTCCAATAGATGGTTGCATTGAAGCTGGCAATCCCGACGACGGGTGCTTCAGTTCTCAATCTCGGCTTTCGTTTCCGTCGCATGTGTACGCGCAACATCATCAAGGCTGCCACTACGCCGGGAAGCGGCGACTGCCCTGTTTCCAGTTGCCTGATTGGCGGCACGAATCGCCCGCATCTCTTCGAGCATGGCCTTTTTGTCTTCATCGCTGAGTTGGACAGTTGCCGCTCTGGGCGTTTGCGCAAATGTCGGGAACTCATCATTATTCAAAGCGCCTTGGCTCACGAAGCTGTTGTCACGCGCTGAACTGGAGTCACGCGGCGATGCTGCCTGCTGGATCTGGTTGCCGCCTGCCGCTGCATTGGCTGCAGCGTCATCACCGGTTCGTATGGGGCTCTCGGGTGTCGGAACTTGTTTGGGGGCCGCATCTTCCAGTGAAGCAGAAACGCACCCTGCCAATAAAACGAGGGCTGACAGGGACAATCCCGTGGACGCCGATCCCAGATATTTTTTCAAGCTTCCGCTCATATTTTCCACCACATACGTCTTCACCAAAGGATAATGATTTAACTGCAATTTATACCTACATTATTTCCATAAGTGTTGCATAATAAAGTGACTGAAAGACGGACGAATTGAAAATTGGTTGCGCAGCGCGGAGGTGCATAAATTGGCGGAAAAAAAAGACCCGACTGGTCAAGACGAAGCCATGACTGCTCGAGGCAGCAAAAGCCCGCATGAAAAAAACAACCCTTCGGATAAATCTGGCGGCAAAAAAACACCCGGCAAGAGCAAGAATGAATTCGAAGATCTGGCAAACATGTCGGCGATAGAACCCTTTGTCATCAAGGACCCTGAAGCCATGGCCCGCAACATGGCCCATGTGATGGAACACCTTGGCAAGGCCGCATCAGCCTGGGTCACACCGCGTGAAACCGGAGAAAAGAAAGACAGTCTTTCGGGCCCCGCCACCGATATGGTCAAGACCTTCTCGAAACTATCCGAATATTGGTTGTCCGACCCCAAACGCGCGATCGAGGCACAGACGCACCTGCTCTCCAGTTACTTCAACATCTGGTCAAATTCGGTTCGAAAGTTCTCCGGTGAAGAGGTCGAGGATCCGGCGGCAGGCCATTTGAGTGACAAACGCTTCAAGGACGAAGACTGGCAGGACAACGCATTTTTCAGCTTCATGCGCCAGGCCTATTGGGTGACCGCCGATTGGGCAGACAAACTGGTCACCGATGCAGACGGGCTTGATGAACACACGCGCCACAAGGCTGAATTTTACGTAAAGCAATTGATGAGTGCCCTGTCGCCGGCAAATTTCATCCTGACAAATCCCGAAGTTTACAAGGAAACAGTCGCCGAGAACGGTGAAAACCTGGTGCGTGGCATGCGCATGCTGGCTGAGGACATCGAGGCTGGCCGCGGCGACCTGCGGATCAGACAGTCCGATAAAGGCACTTTCGCGGTGGGCAAGAACCTGGCCCTTACCCCCGGCAAGGTCGTCGCTCAAAGCGACATCTGCCAGGTGGTCCAATATGACGCTTCGACCGACTCCGTGTTGAAGCGCCCGTTGCTGATCTGCCCGCCGTGGATCAACAAGTTCTATATTCTCGATCTCAATCCGCAAAAATCCTTCATCAAATGGGCTGTTGATCAGGGGCATACGGTTTTCGTCATCTCCTGGATCAATCCCGACGAACGCCATGCGGACAAGGGCTGGTCGGCCTACGCCCGCGAGGGAATCGGGTTTGCACTCGACACCATTGAGAAAGCCACCGGCGAAAAGGAAATCAACGCCATCGGCTACTGCGTTGGCGGTACATTGCTTGCCGCCGCACTGGCTCTGTTTGCGCAGGAGGGTGACAACCGCATAGCCTCTGCCACCCTGTTTACAACCCAGGTCGATTTCGTTCATGCCGGTGACCTGATGGTTTTTGCGGATGCGGAGAACATCGATTCCATCGAGGAAAACATGAAGGACCGCGGCTATCTTGACGGTTCAAAAATGGCAACCGCCTTCAATATGCTGCGTTCTTCGGAACTGATCTGGCCCTATGTCGTCAACAACTACCTCAAGGGCAAGGAGCCGATGCCCTTCGATCTGCTGTACTGGAACTCGGATGCAACCCGTATGCCAGCTGCAAACCACTCATTTTACCTGCGCAACTGCTATATGGAAAACAACCTTTCCAATGGCCGAATGGTTCTGGATGGCAAAACCCTGTCGCTCAAGGACGTCAAGATTCCGATCTATAATCTGGCAGCCCGCGAAGATCATATAGCACCTGCACAATCGGTTTTTGAAGGATGTCGATTCTTTGGCGGAAAAGTGACCTATGTCATGTCCGGTTCCGGTCACATTGCCGGAGTCGTCAACCCGCCGGACAAGAAAAAATATCAGTACTGGACCGGCACGAAGCCTCAGGGAGATTTTGCCGCCTGGGTGTCAAAAGCCAAGGAACACCCAGGTTCCTGGTGGCCTCACTGGCATGAATGGATAAAAAAACAGGACAAGAAAATGGTCGAAGCCCGTATTCCCGGTGGCGGGAAACTCAACGCAATTGAAGATGCCCCCGGCAGTTTCGTCAAGATACGGGTATAGGCGCTTGCGCAAATAACGGGCTGCGGTCCGCGTGAGAGATAGCATGCCGACAGGCATCTGCTTGCGCATAAACAAAACGACTTTTTTAACATTGCCCCGGTTGCCAGAGAGTATCACTTGAAATTTCCGACGCCCCTTGTCCCTGCGACTCTGATCAAACGCTACAAGCGGTTTCTCTTCGATGCCGTGCTTGCTGATGGACAGACAATTACCGGGTCCTGCCCGAACACCGGATCGATGCGTGGATTGACAACCCCCGGCTCACCCATTTGGCTGTCAGTCCATGACAGCCCGACCCGCAAATACAATCATGCACTTGAACTGGTCGAGGCCGACGGCACCACTGTCGGCATCAATACCGGTCTGCCCAACAGGATCGTCGAGGAAGCAATTCTTGCCGGAAGGCTGGAAACGCTCAAAGGCTATGGGGACCTCAAACGAGAGCAGAAATACGGCAAAAATTCACGCATAGACCTGATGCTCACAGACCCGGAACGCGCGCCAGCCTATGTCGAGGTGAAGAATGTCCATTTCATCAGGCAGGAAAATCTGGCAGAGTTTCCCGACAGTGAAACCCGCCGCGGCGCCAAACATCTCGAGGAACTGGGAGATATGGTAGAAGCTGGCAATCGTGGTATTATGGTTTATCTTGTTCAGCGATCCGATTGTGACAGGTTGAAAATCTGCCGCGATCTCGATAGCAATTATGCAGAAGCATTTGACCGGGCAATTTCCCGCGGCGTTGAAGCCGTGGCTGTCCGGTGCCACATAAGCCCGCAGGAAATTTGCTTTGACAGCATGATCCCTGTCGACGAACCAGGTCTGTGAGGAAAACAATTGATTAATTACATCGACGCCATTGCAGCGCCAAACAAGAACAATGGTCACATAAAGCTCCACGGTCCGGAAGGCTTTGCCGGCATGCGCAAGGCCGGTCAGTTGACCGCGCGCTGCCTTGATGAACTGGTTCCGATGATTGAACCGGGTTTGACAACCCAGGCCATTGACCGGTTTGTCTTTGAATTCGGCATGGATCATGGCGCAGTTCCAGCCACATTGAATTATCGTGGCTATACAAATTCCTGCTGCACATCGCTCAACCATGTCGTGTGTCACGGCATTCCCTCCGACAAGCCGTTACGCGAAGGCGACATCGTCAATATTGACGTCACCTATGTGCTGGATGGCTGGCATGGAGACTCAAGCCGCATGTATCCCGTTGGCGAAATCAAACGGGCAGCACACCGGCTGATGGAAGTCACACATAAATCTCTGTTGCTGGCACTGGATGTTGTCAAACCCGGCGCCAGAACCGGTGCCATCGGCGAGGCCATACAGCGATACGCGGAAGCGGAACGCTGCTCGGTGGTGCGCGATTTCTGCGGTCATGGTCTTGGCAAATTGTTTCATGATGTGCCCAATATTCTGCATTACGGTCGTGCCCATGAAGGCGTGGAACTGCGTGAAGGCATGATTTTCACGATTGAGCCAATGATCAATCTGGGAAAACCCCACGTTAAAGTTCTGGCCGATGGCTGGACTGCGGTCACCCGTGACCGTTCCTTGACAGCGCAATATGAGCATTCCATCGGGGTCACCGCGGATGGTTGCGAGATTTTCACCCTTTCGCCAGCGGGTCTGTTTACGCCTGGGCTTGGCACGTCTGAGCGGTAGGAGATTTCCCTGCCAGAACGTTCAGATCACAAGGGGCATAGAGACCGGCTAAGGCTGCGCTTCCAGACCGCCGGACAGGAGGCACTGGCAGATTATGAACTGCTGGAACTGGTTCTTTTCCGCGCCATACCGCAAAAAGACACCAAACCCATGGCCAAGGCCCTGCTGGAGAAATTTGGCTCGCTGGCAGAGGTTCTGGGAGCCCCAGCCAATCTGTTGTGCGAGGTCCCGGGAATCGGTGCGGCGGTCGCCGGAGACCTGAAAATTCTTGCAGCGCTCAATCAACGCATGCTGAAGGGACAATTGGTCAATCGACCCATCCTGACGTCCTGGTCGTCCGTGATGGAATATTGCCGCACGGCCATGGCCTATGAACGAAGCGAGCAGTTCCGCATCCTCTTTCTCGACAAGAAAAATGTGCTGATTGCCGACGAGGTTCAACAAAGAGGCACGGTTGATCATACGCCCGTCTACCCCCGCGAAGTTGTCAAACGCGCGCTGGAACTGTCTGCAACGGCGATCATTCTCTTGCATAACCACCCATCCGGTGACCCCACGCCGTCGCGTGCTGATATCGACATGACCCGCAAAATTGTCGATGCGTGCACGCCACTGGGCATTGCCATCCATGATCACATCATCATTGGCAGAGATGGCCACAGCAGCCTGAAAGGCCTTTCGCTGATCTGACGAAAGCGTTGAACCGCTTTTGCAGTCGACAAAACCCGGACAAAAAAAAGGCCGCAACAAGTGCGGCCTTTTTAATCTGTCAGAAAAACCGATTATTCAGCGTCGGCTTTCTTCTTGGCAGCAGCCTTCTTCTTTGGCGCTGCCTTGGCCTTTTTAGCAGGTTTCTTTTCTGCTTCTTCCTCTTCGTCATCGGCCATCAGCACTTCCTTGCTGACAGTCTGATCCGTCACATCAGCCAGGCTGATGATGTGGTCGATGACTTTCTCTTCGAAGATTGGCGCACGCAACTGGGCAACAGCATCAGGTGTCTGCTTGAAATAATCCATGATCTGCTGTTCCTGACCAGGATACTGACGAACCTGGTCATAAAGAGCACGCTGCATTTCATCTTCGGTAATCGTGATCTCGGCTTTTTCGCCAATCTGGGAAAGCACCAGACCAAGACGGACGCGACGCTCGGCAAGTTTGCGGTAGTCTTCGCGGGCTGCCTCTTCTGTCGTTTCTTCGTCTTCGAATGTTTTGCCTGACTGTTCCAGATCACCCGTGACCTGACCCCAGATATTGTTGAATTCGACCTCAAGCAAGGATTCCGGAGTCTCGATCTTGTAGTCTTCGTCCAGCGCATCCAGAATCTGACGTTTGATCTTCTGGCGGGTGTATTGGCCGTACTGGCTTTCAATCTGTTCGCGGATGACTTCGCGAAGGCGATCAGCCGATTCCAGACCCAGCGTCTTTGCCAGTTCATCATCAATCACAAGTTCGCCCGGTGTGGCGACATCCTTGACGGTTACATCAAAGGTGGCGTCCTTGCCTGCCAGATGCGCTGCCTGATAATCGTCCGGGAATTTGACGTTGATAGTCTTTTCGTCGCCTGCCTTGACGCCGAGCAATTGCTCTTCGAAGCCAGGAATGAAATTGCCTGAACCAAGGACGAGATTGGCATCATTGTCTGCGCCGCCATCAAATGGCTCGCCATCAATCTTGCCGAGGTAATCCATCGTGACACGATCACCATTGACAGACTTGCCTTTTTTGCTCTCATAGGTACGCGCACTGTCAGCAACACGCTGGACCTGCTCGTCAACTTCCGAATCTTCAATATCAACGATCATCCGGTTCAGCTTCAGCTTGCTGATATCCTTGAGTTCGATTTTGGGAATGACCTCATAGGAAATGGAGAATTCGAAATCAGCCTTGGCATCGAGAATCTGGTTTGCCTCGGCCTCATCTTCGGTCATCGTGACCTGTGGCCGGGTCGCTGACTTTTCGCCGCGTTCGGCAAGGATTTCCGTAGGCTTCTGGTTGATCATTTCATTGACCAATTCAGCCATGATCGACTTGCCGTACATTTTGCGCATATGAGCCATTGGCACTTTGCCCGGACGAAATCCGTTGAGACGGACCTTGTTCTTGGCGTCCACGAGGCGCTCGTTCAGCGTTGTTTCCATGTCCTGTGCGGGAATGACAATCTTGATCTCGCGCTTCAGACCCTCGGACAGCGTTTCTGTAACCTGCATATTCAAACCTTCAATCTCGTATCAATCACCACCTGCCGAAAGGCTGGTCAAAGTGATGTTCTACTGCCTGCCAAGCTTGGCAACGATCAGCTGCAGCACCCCTGCCGTAGCAACTTGGGCACTGAACCGTTGTAATTATTGACTTTTTCCGTATCGCGCAGTCCGATATACTATCCTCATGCGAGCGAAAATCGGTTGCCGCCAACGGGCGTTCGCCGCGCAATAGCAAATTGGTCGCAAAGCTGCAATGCAAATCCGCTATTCGCAGTGATTCCGGCCCATTTTTCAATATTGCTCAGGTGTCAGCGAAGAACCCAAATCCTGCGCTTCTGGTTCCAATGGGACTTTCGATATGTTTTTCCAATTGCAAAAGAATGACATCCTCAGTCTGACAACCGCGGTGACAGTACGACTGGTGGTCGGAAACATTCCGACCCCGAAATGAGTAGCCCAGGCAACGCATATCCAATGGCAATAGAGCCAATTGCGCTCATTTTTTCACGATCTCTTTGTACTTTGAAAGATCGCAGCCAGCTATAGAGCATGTCTGGCTTTCATTGATTCACTCTGCCAGTTGTTTTTTGGTCAGGGTCAAGTTGGTTCGCGAAGCGCGTACCAAAGGTACGGGCAAGCGAAACGACGTAGATAGTGGCAAAAAACAGCTGACCCGAAGGGTTCGTGACCAGTGGCCGCCCGCTGCGTCAGACGTCTCGACCGATGCGAAAGCATCGCTCTTTACCGCCTTCCCGGCGGATCGACTCACTGGAACACGAACGGAGTGGTTCAATGAAAGCCAAACAAACTGCTGGATCGGAAAAACGGCCCATCGGGGCGGCTGAGTCTTTGCCCGATGCATCACATCGCGCTGCGAGATGTCATCGCAAAAGTGAACGTGGAACGCGTGAACCTTTTCAAATAATGAAAATGGCGCTTCCATTCACAATATCAGTGGAAATGACGAGATTCTGTTTTGGTGCGGGTGGAGGGACTCGAACCCCCACGCCTCTCGGCGTCTGGACCTAAACCAGGTGCGTCTACCAATTCCGCCACACCCGCACATAACCCATCGGTTTGATAAGCGTAGAACACGCTTAAAAACACCGGCTGGAGCGCGTCTCTATATCACCGGCAAAATACAGGTCAAAGGAAATTTCATGACAATCCCCTGCTCCAACGGATTCCCTGCCGGCAGTCTGCTTTTGCAGCCATGCACAAAGCTCATGCCACCTATGCCGATATTGCGCTGCACAACTCCAAACCCATTCACTATATGCAGTTCAAGTTGATGACGCACTTGGCAAAGCCAACACACGATCGGTTGAAGACAATGAACATGATGCTCACATACCAGAAATGGCGCAATTACACCAAAACGCGCGATGCCTTGAATCGCCTGGGTGATCGTGATCTTATTGACCTTGGAATCAAACGAAGCGACATTGATACTGTCGCACGCAAGTCGTTATAACAAAGAAACAACAAGTTTCGCGGGACATTCTCCTCCTCCCAATGTTCTCGCGATTTGACTGACAGTTATCCTCCTCCCAACTGTCAGTCGCATATAATGGCGCTCGCTGGATCTCCTCCCCCAGCGAGCGCTATTTTTTTGCCTCCAGCTTTTTAGCTATGCATTGCTGCATAGCGCACATGCAAATATTGCACTGCACAAATTCCGCATCATAACCTATATTGTCATTATCAGTTTCGCGGGACGTTATCCTCCTCCCAACGTCCCTGCGATTTGACCGGCAGTTATCCTCCTCCCAACTGTCGGTCGCATATAATGGCGCTCGCTGGATCTCCTCCCCCAGCGAGCGCTATTTTTTGCCCGCAGCTTTTTAGCTATGCATTGCTGCATGGCACACATGCAAATATTGCACTGCACAAAATCAGCATCATAACCTATATTGTCATTATCAGTTTCGCGGGACGTTATCCTCCTCCCAATGTCCCTGCGATTTGACCGGCAGTTATCCTCCTCCCAACTGTCGGTCGCATATAGATAGCGCTCGCTGGATCTCCTCCCCCAGCGAGCGCTATTTTTTGCCCGCAGCTTTTTAGCTATGCATTGCTGCATAGCGCACATGCAAATATTGCACTGCACAAATTCAGCATCATAACCTATATTGTCATTATCAGTTTCGCGGGACGTTATCCTCCTCCCAATGTCCCTGCGATTTGACCGGCAGTTATCCTCCTCCCAACTGTCGGTCGCATAAAAATAACGCTCGCTGGATCTCCTCCCCCAGCGAGCGTTATTTCTTTGAATTCCCCAAATTTATGACTTTGATCCGTGCTGACTTTTGATCCGTGCTGATTTTTTTCGCATCTCGGCATGAAAGCATGGAACCAATTCCGCTGATCGACGTTGTTTGACCACGGGACATAATTCTCCTCCCTTTGTTCCGCCTTTGCCGGCTTTTCCCCAACAGCCAGGCAAATTTATATCGCTCGCTGGATCTCCTCCCCCAGCGAGCGATAACTTTCAATTTTCACAAACACATGCCTGTCTGAGCACGCAATGAGCACTTTGCGAAAAATAAATCGCAAGGACTTGGAACCTTTTTCCCCTTTATGCGTTTCATTGAAGCGGGACATGATCTTCCCCCCCATCGTCCCAGCCAATTGCCCGGCCGTCACCCCCCCGACCGCCCGGCAAATAGATATCGCTCGCTGGATCCCCTCAACCCAGCGGGCGATATTCCGTTCAACCATCAGTGATCAAGCCGTGCATAAATGCATGACGCACCTGCGAATATTGCACTGCACAATACAATCCATTGCACCTATATTGGGTTCAGAGATCAAGAGCGGTTGGAACAAGATCGCAAGACACCGAAGGATGAAGAAAATGGTATCTATGAAGCAGTCATTTCAGAACTGGCGCAGATATCGCAGCACATGCAGCGAGCTTAGCCGCATGTCGGACCGCGAACTCAGCGATATCGGCATTGCCCGATCAGACATACCCTTTGTTGCACGCCGTGCCGTTTAGCAACACGCCACGTGCCAAGACACCGAGATTTCCCTGACCATACCTCCTCCCATGGTCCGGGAATAGGTTGACGCATTTACCTCCTCCCAAATCGTCAGCCGTTGATATGACGCCCATCGGATCCTCCCCCGGTGGGCGTTGTCGTTTATCCAATTGGTAGTCAACAGCAAGGCGCCAAACATTATCTGCGCCGGGCACATCCGCAAAGCGCTCAGCCTCTTCAAAACGTCTCACATTTGCCATGATTGACGCAGAACACAGCCGTTTCGAACAACCTTTTTAAGAGCAAAAACATGGGTATCCTGAACGTTTACCGGAACTGGCGAAAATACCGTCGCACCACCAGAATGTTGCGTGGCATGCCGGACCATATCCTCAATGATATTGGCGTCAATCGCCGGGAAATCGGCAGGCATCACCGTCAGATCCATGACATCTGAACGCAACGCGTGACTGTCATCATGGCGACGAACAGGTTTCAAATCCGGTCCCTGCAAGGCAGGCCCGGTGCAACGCTGATTTCTGTGCGCTGCTCTTGAACCCGCGTCATCTGCAACTGCAGAATTGAGTCGCACATAATTGAGTCGCACAGGGACGGCTCAATTGATTGGACGCAGCCGTGCGAAATGCTAAAAGCGCCGCTATGAACAATTCACAAAAAATACTCCATATTGTCGGCGGTGGCATGGCAGGCACAGAAGCTGCCTGGCAAGCTGCCAATGCCGGCGTTCCGGTGATTCTGCATGAGATGCGCCCGGTGCGTGGCACCGAGGCACACAAGACCGACGGATTGGCCGAACTGGTATGTTCCAATTCCTTCCGATCGGATGATTCCCAGAGCAATGCCGTGGGTGTCCTGCATCAGGAAATGCGGATTGCCGATTCGATCATCATTGCCTGCGCGGACAAACATCAGGTGCCGGCTGGAAGTGCTCTGGCCGTGGATCGCGACGGGTTCTCCGAGGCAGTCACCGCAGCAATTGAAGCCCATCCTCTCATTACCGTCAGCCGTGAGGAAGTAACAGGGTTGCCGCCCGCTGACTGGCATCAGACAATCATTGCGACCGGTCCTCTGACAGCACCGGCACTGGCCGAATCAATCAAACAGCAAACCGGCTCCGATGCCCTCGCCTTTTTTGATGCCATAGCACCCATCGTGCATTTTGACAGTATCGATATGGATATCTGCTGGTTCCAATCGCGCTACGACAAGGTGGGGCCTGGCGGATCGGGCAAGGACTATATCAATTGTCCGATGGATGAAGACCAGTACGGCGCCTTTATCGATGCCTTGATTGCTGGTGAAAAAACCCAATTCAAGGACTGGGAAGGAACGCCCTATTTTGACGGCTGCCTGCCGATCGAAGTGATGGCCGAGCGCGGTCGGGAGACCTTGCGTCACGGCCCGATGAAGCCCATGGGCCTGACCAACAGCCATAACCCGGACGTCAAGGCCTACGCCGTCGTGCAATTGCGGCAGGACAATGCGCTTGGCACGCTATTCAATATGGTCGGGTTTCAGACAAAATTGAAATATGGCGCGCAAAAAGACATTTTTCAGATGATTCCCGGATTGCAAAATGCGGAATTTGCCCGCCTCGGGGGGCTGCATAGAAACACCTATATCAATTCACCGGATTTGCTGGACGGGTCTTTGCAGCTCAAGTCACACCCCGGCTTGCGTTTTGCCGGTCAGATCACCGGTTGCGAAGGCTATGTGGAATCGGCAGCCATGGGCCTTTTGGCCGGTCGTTTTGCGGCTGCGGAACTGCTGGGGAACCCGATCTCCCCGCCGCCACAGACGACGGCCTTCGGTGCGCTGCTCGGACATATTACAGGCGGTCATCTTTCCTGGAACGATGAACCTGGAAAACGCTCTTTTCAGCCGATGAATGTCAATTTCGGCCTTTTCCCACCGGTCGAGATCATCAGACCCGAAGGCCTCAAGCGCTTCCGTGGAAAAGACAAGACTTTGGTCAAGAAGCGAACCATTGCGGCGCGTGCCCTGACCGATTGCAGCGCTTGGCTTGGCGTTGAAGATCAGAGCGTTGTGGCACAACAGGAGTAAAGTGGTGATTAATCTGGAATCCAGCTTCTTTCTCGTCCATCACCATGGTGCTGTCGCACAGATTGCCATGAACAGACCGGACAAGGCCAATGGCATGACACCGGAGTTCTGGACCGAATTGCCCCGTCTACTGCGGGCGCTGGAAGCGGATGAAACCGTCCGCGCTGTGCTACTGACCGGCGAAGGCAAACATTTTACCGGCGGCATGGATCTGGCGGCCTTTGCCGCCATTGCTTCCCTGTTTGACGCTGAACCGGCCAGGGCCGCCTACGCCCTGCGCAACAAGATCCTGCAGCTTCAGGAGGCCTTCACGGCCATTGAGCGTGCCCGCTTCCCGGTCATAGCTGCGATCCACGGTGCTTGCATTGGCGGTGGAATAGACATGATCACGGCCTGCGACCTGCGTATGGCCAGCAGCGACGCCTTTTTTTCCATTGAGGAGATCAATATCGGCATGACGGCCGATGTCGGCACGTTACAGCGGTTGCCCAAATTGATTGCACCCTCCGTTGTCGCCGAACTTGCCTATACCGGTCGCCGCTTTAGCGCAGAGGAAGCCCTGACCTTCGGCCTGTTGAGCCGCGTTTCACCATCACGTGAGCAATTGATGACCGACGCATTGGCACTTGCGGAGCAAATCGCGACCAAATCACCGCTCGCCATTGCCGGTATCAAGCGCAATCTGGCCTATAGTCGCGATCATGGCGTCGCTGATGGTCTCGATTACATGGCCACCTGGAACGCCGGCATGTTACGCGCAGAGGACCTGATGAAAGCAGTCCAGGCGTCCATGGCAAAAAAACAGGCGACTTTTCCGGATCTGCTGCCGGATGATTCGCTCTCGATCTAAAGCCAGACATGCTCTAAGGGCCATGAGAATTCAAGGTAGGATCATTCGCATTGATCTGCTTTGATCAGCCGCTCGATATTGTCCGCCAGTTTTATGATCGTCGCAATGTCGGTATTGTTTTCAATGATTGAAATGCGCAGGACTGTTTCTCCGCGCCAGACCGTTGTACGCACAAATGTCCCGCATTGTGTATTGAGCCGTTTTGCCAGCATTCTGGTCGATTCGTCACAATCATCCACGCGCAAGACGATCTGATTGAGTTCCACATGATTGCGAATCTGGATTGCTGACACACCAGCAAGTCGTTTCTGCAGGAGCGTCGCACAGGCACAATGGCGCTCAATGAGCGCGACAATGCCCTCGCGACCCAAGGCGTTGATTGTTGCCCAGGCGGCAAACCCGCGTGCACGTCGCGATAGTTCGGGATTGTACTCGGTCGGGTTGCGTCCATCATGGGGACCGCGATTGAGATAATTGGCCGAGATGTCCATCGCCTTGCGATGCGCCTGTGCATTCCTGACAATTGCAAAGCCGCAATCATAGGGAATCTGCAACCATTTATGCCCATCGACAGACCAACTGTCGGCCATGTCGATGGATTTTGTCAGATGCGATTTTTCCGGCAGCAGGCGTGCCCATAGACCAAAGGCACCATCAACATGAAGCCATGCATTCTGCGCCTTGCAGGCCCTGGCGATCGCGTCCATATCATCGAAACCGCCCGAATTGATGTGCCCGGCTGTAGCGATGACGATTTTCGGACCAATCTGTTTTTTCATGGCAGTGTGCAGGGCTTGGCTGTCCATGAGCCCTTGCGTATCGGCAGCGATATACACGAAATTGGCTTCACCAAAACCAAGGTATCTCAAAGCCGCCAGATTGGATGCATGTGCATCTTCGCTCAGATAAATATGGATCAGCGGTGCGCCCTGCAAGCCGCGCTCTTCTATGTCGTATCCTGCACGTGCGAGCACATCACCCCGAGCGGCTGCCAGACTGACAAAACCGGCCATGGTTGCCCCCGTAACCAACCCGACGGAACTGTCTCGAGGCAGGTCCAGCAGGTCCAGAACCCAGGCACCGACCGCTTCTTCAGCAATGGCCGCCGCCGGTGACGTCTGAAAGATCGCTGCGTTCTGCCCCCAAATCGATGTAAGCCAGTCGGCCGCCACGCCTGTCGTGTGCGAACCACCCATCACCCAGGCAAAAAAATTCGGATCCGTATTGCCCACGAGACCCGGCTCCGCCGCCGCGATCAGGTCGAGAATGACGTCATTACCATTGCGGCCGGTCTGGGGTGTAGGAATGCAGAATTTGCGCCGCAGCTCTATGGCATCCTCTGTTGCATCAAGCGTATGAGGGCGCTGGCGATATCCAGCCGCGTAATTGTAAGCGCTGACAAGTGCCGAATTTTCCATTGGCGGCTTTTTCATGGCCGTGCATTCCCTATTCACCAAAGCAGGTCAGTGTGAATTCGAGGGACTTTGCGCTGTTTCATGTTCACTCAAGGCCCATCGAATTTATGCGCCTGATTTACACTGCCATCAACCATTGAATTTGAAACCAACCAACGACAGCCCATAACGTTCAATTTCATCTGCCGAGACAAGACACCTCAGTTGCAGTTAGTTCTGATGACATGGTTTCAGATTTGCCCCCGGCGTGCAGAGCGCCAGAAACGCAGTTGCCTGCGCCATTGGGGCACTGTGACTGGTTTCGATAATTGGCCGGTGCCGTTTTTATCAACTTTGTCAAAGATCAATTGGGCGCTGGACACAGGCAGGAAGGCCGGGAAGCAATCCCTATCCATTCCTGCCATTTCTTTGCGCGCCAGATCCAGATGTTCACGTCCCAGAGCCACGAACCCGGATATGGACTGGGCGATGGCACTTGTTTCCCCACCCGCCAGAAAACTGTCCCGATCAAGACCGCAGGCCCTGAGGATGTCTGCCGGCAGATAGATCTGCCCACGGGCTCTGTGCAATGGCATAAGCAGCAGTGAGCCGGCAATCAACTGAGCCACACCGGCATGACCGGCAGCCTCTGCAACCTGCCGGGAACCTTGCGGCGAAAGAACCTGTGCTGTCAGTTGGATGACGGCGGATGCAGTCTCGCCTGCATAGCCCTCGAAGGCGTTGCGATCGGGCATCGGATCATCATACAGATCAAATTGCCGTGCCTCTATCATGTTCAGAAAGGGTGCTGCAGCCAATTGGTGTTTTTCGATTGTTGACAGGAGGGCCGCGGCAATCGGATTGGCCTGAATATCACCATGCGGATTGCCGCCGAGCAGGTCTCGCCACCATTGCAGACGCACCTCACCCATCATTGGCTCGGAGATATTGTCGCGCACACGTGCCAGTTGGAGATTGAAAGCATAAATCGCAGATACAGCCGCCCGGCTGGGCTCAGGGGTCAGCAGCGCGCAGAGGTAACGGTCCCTGTCACCGTCGCGCAGTGCTGCAAGACAGAAATCATGCGATGAAATCGGTGAATCAGCCAACGCTTGAATCCTGGCGTGTGTTTCAACAAATTGAACTATTCGACCGCGATAAGGGCAGCGGCAACGGCACGCTGCTCGGCCAGCATGACATTATACGTTCTGACCGCTGCACCCGTATTCATTGGATCCGAAATGATCTTCGCATCACGCAGCCTGATTTTCAGCACCTGAGGCAATCGCCTCAGATCAACACCGGTTCCCACGAGCAGCACTTCGATATCATTTGCCTCATCAAAGACCCGCTCAAACAGCGCAACATCCAGTTCGCTGTCCGATGTTGCATGCCATCCATGAATCCCGGACGGCAAACAAAGCAGCGACCCAATGTGTGACATATCGGCAAAGCGGAAACCACCGTCACCATAAGCGTCAATGGGTGCCCTGCCCGGAAAATGGGCGTCACGTATCTGGATTCCCTTACTCATTGCTCAAGCCACTTCCGGCGCGGAATCCTCTTCGGCGTCAGATTTCTCGCCCTTTTTCATGCCGACTTGAAAGCTGGCCCCACGCAATTTGAAGATAATAAGCACCGGTGCAGCAATGAAGATGGATGAATAGGTGCCCACAACAACGCCAAAGATCATGGCGAATGTAAAGGACCTGATCACTTCTCCGCCAAAGGCATAGAGTGCAACCAGCGCAAGCAAAGTGGTCACGGAGGTCAAGATAGTGCGCGAAAGCATCTGGTTGATCGAAAGATCAAGCAATTCGGGAAGCGGCATTTTTTTGTATCGTCGCAAATTCTCCCGCACACGGTCATAGACCACCACCGTATCATTGAGCGAATAGCCGACAATGGTCAGAACCGCCGCAATACTGGAAAGGTTGAATTCCACCCCCGAAATCACGAACATGCCGATCGTCAGCACCACATCATTCAGGGTCGCAATGATGGCACCCAGCGCAAACTGCCATTCAAAACGGAACCAGATATAGATCAGAATAGCGAAAAGAGAGGCCAGAACCGCAATACTGCCGGCGCGCGCCAGCTCACCCGAAACTGTGGGACCGACCGCTTCAACCCTGCGTATATCATAATCGCTCTCAAGATCTGAGCGCACCTTGATGATGACGGATTGTTCGGCATTTTCACCGGCACCCTGTGCCTGTACACGGATCAGTACTTCTTCGGGCGAACCAAATTGCTGAACCTGAATGTCACCAAGATTGAGATTTGACAGGCGGTCACGAATGTCAGCGACGTCCGCCGGACCGTCCTTTGACTGAACCTCGATGATCGAGCCGCCCATGAAGTCGATGCCGTAGTTCATCCCAAAGGTGCCGAACAACACCAGGGAGGAAAGAGCTGCAACTGCGGAAAAGATGAATGTTGTACGACGCAGCCACATGAACTTGAAATGGGCATCCGTGAACAGGTCGGTCAGCACACCCTTCGGCAATGCTTTTGGCCGACGCCGGCGCACCCATTCAGCAATCATCCAGCGGGTAACGGTGAAGGCCGTGAACACAGTCGTCACAATACCGATGGCAAGGGTGACGGCAAATCCACGCACCGGACCCGATCCCAGATAGAACAGGATGACAGCGGCGATGAACGTCGTGACGTTTGCATCCAGGATCGTCCCAAAAGCCCGTTTGAAGCCGGCATCAATCGACTGTATCAGCGATCGGCCACCGCGCCGTTCTTCCTTGATGCGCTCATAGATCAGCACATTCGAGTCTACCGCCATACCAACGGTCAGCACGATACCGGCAATACCCGGCAAGGTCAGCGTCGCCCCGATAATTGTCAAAAGGGCAACAATCATGACAACGTTGAAAATCAGCGCCAGATTGGCAATCAGACCAAGGAATCCATAGGCCAGAAAAATGAAGCCGACCACCAGAATGGCGCCAATAATGCCTGCCGTCTCACCGGCGGCAATGGAATCGGCACCTAGGCCAGGACCAACCGAACGTTCTTCAATCACTGTCAGCGTGGCAGGCAAGGCACCTGCCCTCAACAGGATGGCGAGGTCATTGGCTGTTTCAACTGAGAAGCTTCCGGAAATCTGTCCGCTGCCGCCGAGAATCGGCTCGTTGATGACCGGAGCCGAAATAACCGCATCATCAAGAATGATGGCGAAGGGATAGCCGACATTCTGCTGCGTCACCTGGCCGAAACGCTGCGCACCATTGGTGTCGAAGCGGAATGTGACCACCGGCTCATTGTTGCGCTGGTCAAAGCCCGCCTGGGCATCAACCAGACTTTCACCGGAGACAAGCACCCGCTTCTGGATGAGATAGGGAATGGGCGGGTCATCATTGGAATAAAAAATCTCTGAAGTCGCCGGAGGGCGTCCATTCAGAGCTTCTTCCACGGACATGGACCGGTCGACGAGCCGAAAGGACAGTTTTGCCGTCTGGTTGATCAGGTCTTTCAAACGCTCCGGGTCATTGAACCCGGGCACCTGAACCAGAATGCGATCATCGCCCTGACGCTGGATAACCGGTTCGGTCGTGCCCAATTCGTCGATCCTGCGGCGAACAACCTCGATGGACTGCGACACAGCGGAGGATATGCGGTGATCGATCCCTTCCTCGGTCATGGTCACCTGAATAAGTCCAGGCTGCGGTTCATCCAGAACAGTTTCCCGGATGGTTCCGCCACTCAGCAAACCGGCGTTGACCAATTGGCTGAGTTCAGCAAGCACTTCCTTGGCCTGCTCGATATCCTCCGCATCGCGAATTCTGACCTGAGCGACCATGCCTTTGCCTGACAGGCCGGTATATCCAATGCTCGCATCACGCAACAACCGCCGCATGTCATCAACTGTCGCCTCAAGGCGTTCCTTGACGATGTCATCACGCTCGACACGCAACAGAATATGCGAGCCACCTTGCAGGTCGAGACCAAGAGTCAACTGCTTTTTCGGCATCCAGTCCGGAAAACTGGACAATTGTTGCTGGGAAAGCAGATTGGGCAGCGCAAACACAACGCTTGCAAAGATTGCAAACCAGATCAGGGTGGTTTTCCAGCGGGAAAAATACAGCATTTGGTTCTCAGTTCATCAGGCAAGGCGCATTTTGCGCAACGGGGCATTCATAGCAAATATCGTGGCAGATCCATGTCTGCCACAAATTCACGCATTATTTTTTCTGTACAGGTTCCTTGACCGGCTCGCCCTTGACCCTGACTTCGGCAAGCATTGCCCGCAGAACCTTGACTCTCACACCGTCGGCAATCTCGACTTCGACTTCGCTCTCATCAATAACCTTGGTCACCTTGCCGGAAATCCCGCCGCCGGTGATAACCTGGTCGCCACGACGCACATTGTTGAGCATTTCCTGGCGTTTTTTGGCCTGCGTTCTCTGCGGTCGGATAATGAGAAAATACATAACCACAAAAATGAGAATGAACGGCATGATAGACATCAGCATTTCGCTGCCGCCTCCGCCAAAACCCTGGGCATATGCCGGTGTTACAAACATGCGTAGCTCCTTAAGAGAATTATTCGAATCGTTGAATTCACGGGGATAAAACCACCATTTGCTCAGGCAGATATAGTGTCACGGCTGGTAATGCAACAACCGACGTATTTCCTCGCCCCCTTTTCGTGCCTGTGCCATCGTGCTACCGCACCCGCGACACACGACCAAGAGGAAACAGACGTGAACGAAGCTTTACTACAAAATTTGCTTGAAGAGATCAAACGGCTGACGACGGCGGTCGAACGCCTTTCGGGTCCCAATCCGATCGACAACGACTTCAACGCCGCAGACTGTTTTGTCTGGGAACCCGGCAGCGCTTTTCTCCAGCCGGTTTCCCATCCCAATCGCGTTGCGATCAGCCTCATTCGCGGCGTCGATCGTGTCCGCGACATATTGCATGAGAACACCAGACGCTTCGCCCATCGCCTGCCCGCCAACAACGTTCTGCTCTGGGGCGCGCGTGGCATGGGTAAATCGTCGCTGGTCAAGGCAACCCATGCAGACATTGTTCAGTCTGAACCCGATGCCGCGCATCCCTTGAAGCTCATAGAGATTCATCGCGAGGACATAGACAGCCTGCCGCAACTGATGACGCTGCTGAGAAATCGTCAAGAGCGGTTCATTCTGTTTTGCGACGACCTGTCATTCGACAATGATGACACGACCTACAAGTCGCTGAAAGCTGCACTTGAGGGCGGTCTTGAAGGCCGGGCGGAGAATGTCGTCTTCTACGCCACATCGAACCGGCGTCACCTGCTGCCGCGCGACATGATGGAAAACGAACGCTCGACGGCGATCAACCCTTCAGAAGCGGTCGAGGAAAAAGTCTCTCTCTCGGACCGTTTTGGCCTTTGGCTGGGGTTTCACAAATGCAGTCAGGATGAATATCTTGATATGGTCAGCGGCTATGCGCAACATTTTGCCATTGATATCGACAAGGATGAATTGCGCGCACAAGCCCTGGAATGGTCAACCACCAGAGGTGCGCGCTCAGGTCGAGTCGCCTGGCAATTCATTCAGGACCTGGGTGGACGACTGGGCATACATTTCCCATCATAGACAAGACGACCGCCTGCATGAGGCAAAACCATCTCTGTGGGCTTCCACCAGTTTGCCCTCATAATCGAATTGCATCCACCAAACGCCAGACGAAAAAAAACCGGGTCTGCAGGGAACGCGCCGACCCGGTTTTTCTCCTGGAGACTGGAGTGTCTCTATTCGAGATAGGTGATCGGATTAACCGGCTTGGCATCCTTGCGGATTTCGAAATGCAGCTTTGGCCGACTGGCCTGGCCGCTCATGCCCGACAGGGCCACAACCTGACCTCTCGTGACATTGTCACCGCGCTGGACGATCAGTTCACTGGCGTGGCCATAAACACTGACCAATCCATTATCGTGACGTACCAGCACCGTGTTGCCATATTCCTTCAAACCACTACCGGCATAGATTACCACACCGTTTTCAGCGGCTTTGACCGGCGTTCCCTGCGGCAGTGAGATATCAATCCCGTCATTGCGCGCGCCATCATTGACGGCACCGAATTGGTTCATGACCTGACCATGGGCCGGCCATCTGAGTTTGCCAATGCCCGTTGCCTTGGGCGCATTGCCCTTGACCGCAGACTGTTCGGCCACTGTGCCACTTGGTGTTGACACAAGAGTTGCGCTGGGTTTCGATGCCGTTCCCTTTTGAACAGGAACACTGGCGGTACGAACAGTATCGATATTGCCGTCAGCCTGTGGAATGCGTAATTTCTGGCCAATGCGGATTGTTGACTGGTCAAGTCCGTTCGCATTCTTCAACGAGTCAACAGATATGCCGGTGCGTGACGCAATCTTGCTGAGTGAATCGCCTGACTGCACGGTATAATGAGATCCGACATGGACCGCTTGAACGGGCGCCGCCTGAATGTTCGCTGGACGCGAATCCTGCGCCACGGCAGCAGATGACTGCGAATTCGCGGCAGGTTTGCGTAGCAGAACCGGCTGTCTGTTTGCCACTGTGTTCGAAGCAAGGGCTCTCTGCCTTGCAGGTGCCGGTGTTGGCACGGGTATATTGCCCGCCTGCGCCTGCCCCTCAAAGCCTGTGCTGGACCGTGACGCACGCGTCGTCGGGTTGTTGTCAGGCGCTGAAACCGGTGCTTTGCGCGAGTAGACATAGGTCGGGATAACGACAACCTGCCCTGCATAGACACGCGACGGATCCGAAATATTGTTCGCCTTCATGATCTCTTTGGCCGGCACGCCATAACGACGCGACAGATTGTAGAGTGTTTCGCCAGGACCGACCTGCACGCGGGTTCCTCCGGCAGCAGACCAGCCGCTGGCCGTCGATGCCTGTCCGGCACCGTTAACTGAGGCCTGAACCGGCGTATTGGCTGGCGTCGTGCCGGTGATCACCGGATCTGGCTGCCGAGCGGGGTAAGGCTGTTGCGCAGGATAAGGCTGGGGCGCAGCAGCAACAGTGCGTGGTGCGGCAGAACTGCGATTGGCCGATTGCGGCGTTGGAATACTGTGAACCGGCACGCCAACCGTTCGGGTGACCGGTGCAGGTTGATTGTTGTTTTGAGTGTTGGAATTGGGATAACCAACGACATTGGGAACAGGTACCAATCGCACATCCGGTTTCGTCGCCTGCACAGGCGGCTGGCGCAGGGGCTGACGCACGACTGCGGGCTGATAAACCGGCGGCTGCGGCTGATAGGTCACCTGCTGCGGTGCTGGCGGATAGGCAGGTGCAGATCGCACGTCTGTTCTTGGGATCGAGCCGGTATAGGTCCGATCATAGTCACCGGTCGTGACGTCGCCTGGATAGGGCTGCGCGACGGCTGGCGCGGCGTAAACAGGTGCATTGACACGTTGTGGCGCGGGCCTTGCCGAAGCCTGACTGGCACCGATGGCATTTGGAACAGTTCCGGTAAACAAGCCGTCCTGAAAGCGCGACATATCTGAACTGCAACCTGCTGCCAGACTCGTCAGGCAGACGGCGCCAGCCAAACGGGCGGCATTTCTTGAAGATATGGCAGAAAGCTTCATACGCATCATTTGGACTCACATACGCAAAACAACATGAGACCATTTAAACGTGTTAAGGTTACTGGTGCGTTAAACGACAGTTTTTAATTGAGATAAGTTCTTCAGGACCAGATCACACAGGTGGTCAGAATGCGCCTAAAGTACCGCAGCACAGCCCTTCAGGAGCGGTTGAAACCGCACAGGAAATAAATCTTCTCTTTCGAAACGGCTGCCGATTTTGGTCAACCGGACCAATATCTGCGGTTGATCCGCCTCGCCAATCGCCGTAATCATTTTCCCACCTGATACGAGTCGGTCGGCAAACATGCGCGGCATTTCCTGGAAAGCGGCCGTCACCAGGATGCGATCAAAAGTCGATTCGCCGGATGTCGGGCCAACTCCGTCCGCAGTCACCGTAACAATATTTGAAAGCCCCATGCGGGTGAACCGTTGTGTCGCCTGTTCGCTCAGTGTGCGATAGCGATCCATCGTCACCACACGCTCGACAATGCGTGACATCACGGCAGCGGTAAAACCCGAACCCGTGCCGATTTCAAGCACCCGCTGACCTGGCTGAAGACCCAGCAGATGGATCATCTTCACGCTCAGATCGACGCCTTCCATATACTCCCCGCAATCAATCGGTATGGTGCGTGCCGAATAGGCAGCGTCCTTGAATGCCGGCGGCGTGAATTGGCTGCGTGGCGTTTTCTCCAGCGCCATCATCAATTGCTTGCTGGTGATACCCTCGGATCGCGAGCGCAGAACCAGCGAGGCAAACCCTTCCCGTTCAGACAGATTGTTATTCAAGCAAGGGCCTCCGCCACCTGCTGCAGCAGGTCATGATCTGTCATATCCAGCTTCAGCGGAGTCACGGAAATGCTCTTGTTCGATATTGCGGCCAGATCTGTTCCAGCTTCGAACTCCTGGGCTTTCTGCGCAAAGCGCAACCAGTAATAGGGAAAACCGCGTCCGTCCTCGCGGCGTTCAATATTGATGGAATGAACAAGTTTGCCCTGAGTGGCCACCACCGTATCGGTCACCGCCTTCGGAGCGCAACTTGGGAAATTCACGTTTAGGAATGTTCCGGCCGGCAGATCAATATCAATGAGTTTCTTCAGCAATTCCGGCGCAAGCGATTCTGTTGTCTCCCAAGGGACGACACGGCCGTCAGCCCAGCCATAGGCCTGACTGAGTGCGATCGAACGAATGCCCAGCAGCGTGCCTTCGATGGCCCCGGCAACCGTTCCCGAATAGGTGACACCGTCGGCGACATTCACTCCGGAATTCACACCGGACAAAATCAGATCCGGCGGTGTGTCCAGAACATCGCGCACAGCCATGATGACACAATCTGTCGGCGTCCCGCGCAAGGCAAAATGCCGATCAGACACTTCACGCAATCTGAGAGGTTCAGACAAGGTCAGAGAATGGGCAAGACCACTCTGGTCCGTCTCCGGAGCAACGACCCAGATGTCATCAGAGATCGTGCGGGCAACCCGTTCCAACACGGCCAACCCTTCCGCATGGATTCCATCATCATTGGTCAACAAAATGCGCATTGGCAATTTCACTCTTCTCAACTGGCCTTTTCGATGCGGGTCAAACCACCGGTATAGGGCAGCAGAACATCGGGAATCGTAATGGAACCGTCTTCATTGAGATAGTTTTCCATAACAGCAATCAGCGCTCGGCCAACCGCAACGCCCGATCCATTCAATGTGTGCACGAATTGCGCGCCCTTTTCCCCCGCACTGCGGAAGCGCGTATTCATTCGGCGTGCCTGAAAATCTCCGCACACGGAACAGGACGAGACTTCACGGTAGGTTTTCTGCCCTGGCAACCAGACCTCCAGATCGTAGGTCTTGCGCGCGCCAAATCCCATATCGCCGGTACACAATGTCATCACACGGTAATGCAGGCCCAACCGTTTCAACACCTCTTCAGCACAGGCCGTCATGCGCTCGTGTTCGCTGGTCGAACTTTCCGGATCGGTAATCGACACCAACTCAACCTTGTTGAACTGGTGTTGGCGCAACATGCCACGTGTATCACGACCGGCAGAACCGGCCTCAGAACGGAAACAGGGCGTCAGTGCGGTAAAACGCAGCGGCAGCTTTTCCTTTTCCAGAATATCTTCCCGAACCAGATTGGTCAGTGGCACTTCTGCGGTCGGGATCATCCAGCGACCATCGGTTGTGCGAAACAGGTCTTCTGCAAATTTCGGCAATTGACCGGTACCAAACAATGCATCATCGCGAACCAGCAGCGGTGGCAGCACTTCCGTATACCCGTGTTCACTGGTGTGCAGGTCAAGCATGAACTGTCCAAGCGCCCGCTCAAGCCGCGCCAACTGCCCCCGCAGAACGACAAAACGCGCACCGGACATCCGCGACGCCGCATCAAAATCCATAAGACCAAGCGCCTCACCAATGGAAAAATGTTCCTGCGGCGCGTGGTTCCAGCCAGGTTTTGTGCCAACCAGTCTGGTTTCGACATTATCGTTTTCGTCGTTCCCGACCGGCACGTCGTCCATGGGAAGATTTGGAATGGCAGAAAGCGCATCATGCAACTGGAGATCCAGCGATTTGACATCATCCTCACAGGCCTGCATCGAGCTCTTCAACAGCGCGACTTCTGCTTTCAACTTTGCGGCGGTCTCGCTGTCCTTTCGGCCCATCGCAGCACCAATTTCCTTGGATGCGGCATTGCGGCTGGATTGCAGTTCCTGCAATTGCTGTACACGGGAACGGCGTTCCTCATCGAGTGTGACAAGCATGGCTGAAAGAGGTTCAACACCGCGCTTTGCAAGCCCTGCATCAAACGCAGCGGCATTGTCCCGTATCCATTTTATATCAAGCATGATTCTGGCCTATTTTAAGCAGTCAGCCCTCAATGGAATTTGTTGTTCAAGACAATGGTTGACTGCTGTGAGATTGCGCTAGGGTGAAGGCGTCTCAGAGGATTCACCCTCGTCATCTGACTCTGGGTCGCCGTCGCCGTCGCCGTCGCCGTCGAGATCTTCTCTGGCTTTGCGTTCTGCACGCTGTCTTTCCACGATTCGAGCCGCATAAATGGCGATCTCGTAAAGAAGGATCGTCGGCAGCGCCAGACCGATCTGACTTGCAGGATCGGGCGGTGTCAAAATGGCAGCAGCAATAAAGGCGGCGACAATCGCATATTTGCGTTTGTCAGCCAGCCCCTTGGCCGAGACCAGACCGGCACGCGCCAGCAGGGTCGTCACCACCGGCAATTGAAAGACCAGACCGAATGCAAATATCAGAGTCATGATCAGATCGAGATATTCCGATACCTTCGGCAGCAACTCGATAGCAACATTGCTGCCATCAGCTGGTTGCTCCATTGCCAGAAAGAACCACAGAACCATCGGAATGAAGAAAAAGTAGACCAGCGCTGCGCCAAGCAGAAACAGCAACGGCGAGGCAATCAGAAACGGCAGGAATGCCGAACGCTCATTCTTGTAGAGTCCTGGTGCAACGAACTTGTAAATCTGCGCGGCAATAAGCGGAAAAGCAATGATAAGGCCGCCAAACATGGCAATCTTGATCTGGGTGAAAAAGAATTCCTGCGGTGCCGTGTAGATGAGTTCGATTTGCCTGCCATCAAGGCCAGCCCACTGGACCGCCCAGGTAAAGGGCACGACAAGCAGATTGAACAATTGCTTGGCAAAGAAAAAGCAAACAAGAAATGCGACAAAGAAGCCGCCAACGGACCACAGCAAGCGTGTACGCAGCTCAATCAGATGGGCAAGCAAAGGCTGTGCCGTATCATCCATATTTTCAGAGGTCACGGCTTGTCTCCACCGGTTTTAGCCGATCTGGCGGGCTTGGCGGCTGAGACGGCCTTGGCCGTCCTGGCGCTCGTCGTCTTGTTTGCGACCGCTGGCTTTTTAGCCGTCCCGGTTTTCTTTGCCGTTGCTGTTTTCCTGGCCGCAGCGGCTGGCGTCGCAGCCTTGCTGACTGGCGCCGCACTGGTGGCAGGCTTTTTAGCAGCCGTCTTTTTGGCAACAGGCCTTTTTGTAGCAGGTGCCTTGCTAGCAGGTGCCTTGCTAGCAGGTGCCTTGCTAGCAGGTGCTGGGCTAGCAGGTGCTGGCCCTTTGGCTGTCACCGGCTTTGCCTTTGCAACGGGCTGCTTGGCAGCTTTTGCCGCTTTCGGTTTAACTCCGTCACCAACATCTTTTTGTGCCGCAGCAGAAACCGGCTTTGGTTTGGTTTGAGCCGCTGGAGCCGGTGTTTCAGGCGCTTTCGCTACCGTCTCAGCGGGCTTGGCATCCGGTTCTTTCATTGCCTTGTCGAGATCGGACTTGATGCTTTTTCCGGCATCACGCAGTGGATCAATCACATCCTTGAGGAGGTTCTTCGGGTTGAGTTGCTGGGCGTCGGAGATCATTTTACTCACATCGCCCAGCTCGGCTTCCTTCAGAGCATCATCAAACTGGCTTCGAAAATCACCTGCCATTGATCTGAGCTTACGGGTTGTTTTCCCGAACGTGCGCAGCATTGCTGGCAGGTCTTTCGGCCCAACGACAATTATTAAAACCAGCGCCACGACCAGAAGTTCCGGCCAGCCTAGATCAAACATAGATGCAACTCCGCGCAGCGTTCACTGCGACCAACAGGCATTAAAAAAGAACAATGACGACCATAGCGGCCTGATCAGCTCTTCTCACCTGTTTTTTCATCGACCTTGTGCTCAACCGTCTTGGAAGAATCGTCACTCTCCTCGTCGCCCATTCCCTTGCGGAAGCTTTTAATGCCCTTGGCAACATCACCCATTAGTTCGGGTATCTTGCCGCGACCGAAGAGCAAGAGCACCACGACCAGAACGATCAACCAGTGCCAAATGCTGAAACTACCCATACTCACGTCTCCCTGAGGATTTCTTTTCACTGATGTAGGTTATATAAACCCACTTTCAAACATCATTATGTCATGCTCGTTAACGCAAAGCGTCACGTCACGCAATCCAGACTTCAGTTGACCCGCACGAATTCGGGCTTGAATAACCTGCTCGGTGCCCGGAACGGCAAGCCCGATATGCTCCACGACGCCCAGAAAACGCCTGAAAATAATGCGTGCCGGTATGTTGCCGCCTTCCACTTCTATTTCCACACTGGGCAGCCTGATGGCCACTGACACCGACTGACCTTCCCGGAAGGACGGCGCGTCAAAATTTCCCAGGGGTGTATCGACTCGACCCGATAGCACTGTGCATTCAAAGGCATTGAGCTCTGAAAAGAAGGCTGCGGTAAACAGATTGACCGGACGATAATAGAGATCTTCCGCAGTGCCGACCTGAACCAACTGTCCATCGTTAAGCAGTGCAATGCGATCTGCCATGCGCATCGCTTCTTCCGCATCATGTGTGACCATGAGCGCTGTTGCTCGGGTTTCGCGCAAGATTGCCAATGTTTCGTCGCGCACCGTATCTTTCAAGCGCGAATCAAGCCCGGAAAAAGGTTCGTCCATCAAAAGAACGGAGGGACGTGGAGACAGCGCTCGTGCAAGCGCGACCCGCTGTTGTTCACCACCCGACAGCGCATGCGGGAACTGGTCAGCCAGGTCAGACAGACCGACGCGCTGCAATGCGACAAGCGCCTGCTTTTTTGACTCAGCTTGAGAAAGGGCATTCAAACCGAACCGGACATTCTCAAACACACTCATATGCGGGAAAAGTGCGAAGTCCTGAAACATCAGCCCGACACCGCGTTGCTCCGGTGGAACAAAAACATCCGGGCCCGATATCTCCCGCTTGTTCAACAAGATTCGCCCCTGTCTGGGCTCCTCCAGACCGGCGGCAAGACGCAGCAAGGTGGTCTTTCCCGACCCGGACGGCCCCAAAAGGCACAAAAGCTCACCGGGAGCCGCAATCAGCGACACACCACGGAGTGTCTGCTGCCCCTGATAGTCATGCTCGATATTCTCAAAGGCAAGCTCGGAGGCGAATGCAACACCGGCACTCGGTTGTGGATGATGTTTCACGGAGGCTGCAGTCACCTGTCACTCTCTACCTGGGGCCGATGCAGAAGACACCGATTCGATGCATTCCATGTTTACCCAATTGTGCTGCACAATGCAGGCGCTTCAGAATGCAGACACTAGTCGTCTTCTTCACCCATCGGTGTCAAGAGCCCCAGCTCTTCCAGATCCATCTGGGTAATGGGATCCTCGTCATCTGTCAGTTCGTCGTCTGCAGGTGGCACGGGCACCCGGAAGTTGGACGGTATGCGTGCGGAAAGCAAACCAGCCCCCTTCAGCTCATCCATCCCCGGCAGATCGCGCAGCTCTTCCAGACCAAAATGATCCAGAAACTCCAGTGTCGTGCCATAGGTCACCGGACGACCGGGGGTGCGACGACGTCCCCGCATCCTGATCCAGCCCGATTCCAACAGGACATCCAATGTCCCCCGTGAGGTCGCAACTCCTCGGATTTCCTCTATTTCCGCTCTGGTGACGGGTTGATGATAGGCGGTAATGGACAGAACCTCGAGTGCAGCCCTGGACAATTTGCGAACATCCGTCTGATCACGATGAATAAGAAAAGACAGATCTGCGGCCGTTCGGAATGCCCAATTGCCGCCAACCCGAAGCAGATTGACCCCTCGAAGCCCGTAAAAACCCGAAAGCCGCTTCATCACCATTCGGATATTGGTGCCTTCCGGCAGCTTTTCAGCAATCAGGCGTTCGGAAACCGGTTCGGCCGATGCAAACACCATTGCTTCGGCAATACGCTCGGCTTCATGCATGGCTCTGATGGCTGCTTCACTTCTATCCGCAGCATCGGAGTCACCTGATTCATCATCGAACGGCACTATTTGCGCCTGTGTGCCTTCAGACATTCTGCTTTACCTCTTGAGCAATATCGTCCCCGGATACGGAGCCTTCCTGAGGCTTTCCCCGTCGCAAATAGATCGGAGCGAAAGCCAGTTCCTGACGAATTTCCAGATGGCCTTCCCTCACCATCTCCAACGTCGCGGCAAAGGAACTGGCAATTGCTGTCGCCCGTTCTTCAGGATCGCTCAAATAACGAATGAGAAAATGTTCAAGCGCAGTCCATTCATGCAACTCTCCAATCAGGCGCTGCAAAATGACCCGCGCGTCACTCAAAGACCAGACGCGGCGTCGGGAAATGGTGACCTGCGAGACCGACTGGCGCTGGCGCATTCCAGAATAGGTATTGAGCAAATCATAAAGGGTCGCGTCAAACTTGGACTTCTTTTCAACAACTACCAGTTCGGGATTGCCCCGTGCAAAAACATCCCGTCCCAGCCTGTTCCTGTTGACCAACCGGGTTGCGGCATCTCTCATGGCTTCAAGCCGCTTGAGACGGAAAGCCAGTTGCGCCGCCATTTCCTCACCGCTGGGCTCGTCACTGTCAGCTTTTTGCGGGATCAGGAGTTTGGACTTCAAGAAAGCCAGCCACGCCGCCATGACCAGGTAATCAGCGGCCAGCTCCAGACGCACCCGCCGGGCACGATCGACAAAAACAAGATATTGCTCGACCAATGCCAGAACCGAAATACGCGCAAGGTCAACCTTCTGGTTTCTGGCCAGATGCAACAGAAGGTCAAGTGGCCCCTCAAAGCCGTCAATGTCGATAACCAGTGCCGGTTCACTCAGGCCGCGATCAACGGAATCTGCGTCTTCCCACAGTCGATCCATCGGTGCTTTCGCACCGACCGGTACCGACTGTTTTTTCAACGCGTTCACCATATAATTCGACCTTTCCGGTCATCCAACGAGAGGCACATGTTCCGCAAGAAGCTCGGCAAATTCACCACGCAGAGCATGCTCATCCGCATCGTCAACCCTGCCAGTAAGCTTTATGACCCTGTCAGCCCTGTCCGCAGGAACACCGGTGAGGAAAGGCGTATGGCCGCAGATCGCCGTCATTTCCGACATTTCACCGTTGCAATGCAAAATGACATCGCACCCCGCGCCAAAGATTGCACCAGCCTTTGTTGCGAAATCCCCAGAAAGTGCTTTCATTGAAACATCATCCGACATCAGCAGTCCGTTAAAACCGATCTGTTGGCGAATGATTTGCTCAATAATCAAAGCCGATGATGTTGCCGGGGCTGTCGGATCCAGCATGGCGTAAACGATATGGGCTGTCATCGCCATGGGCGCATCCCGCAGGGCGCGAAAGGGAACGAAATCACACGCCGTCAATTCTTCCAGTGAGGCATTCACAACAGGCAGATCAAAGTGGGAATCAACCGTTGCCCGACCATGACCAGGTATGTGCTTGATCACGGGCATGACGCCACCGGCCATCAGGCCATCCATGGTCTGCCTTCCAAGTTCGGCAACGGCAGTCGGATCATTGCAATAGGCTCTGTTCCCAATGGCCTGATGCCCGTCCCTGTCAGGAACATCAAGCACCGGCGTGCAATTGACTGATATGCCAAAGCGCGAAAGGTCGAAAGCATGCAGGCGTGCCATGATCCATGCCGCACGCAATCCCAGTTCCCGATCCTTCACATGCAGGGCACCAATCTTCGCGGCGGGCGGATAATCCTGCACCAGCGGCGGTTTGATGCGTTGAACCCGACCACCCTCCTGATCAATCAGAACCGGCGCGTCAGGTCGGCCGACACATTCGCGCAATTCACAAATGAGATCAGTGACTTGGTTTCTTTCGGAAATGTTGCGTGCGAAGAGTATGAAACCCCACGGTCGCTCAGCACCATAGAAGGCTTTTTCGCTTTCCGTGAGCTTCAATCCGCTGCATCCAAGGATCATTGCTTTTGATTCGGTCATGCAGAATCATACACCGTCATTAAGCAATACCAAAGGTGAGACCGGCTCTCCCAAGGGAAGGTTGCGAAAGAAACCGCTCTTTCAACAGGCGTTTTTCATGAGCAACACAGCAAAGCCTCGTTGCCGACCTAACGGGCGATAAAGCAGCTGCCACCCGCCGATTTGTACCGTGCGCACAGATCACTGGCTTCAGCTTTCGAACCGGCCAAAATCCGAACACGGTAGAAAATGCCGCGGTCGGGAATGACAGCGCGTTGAATATCCACGCCCTTGTCACCAATGATTGAAGCGTATCGCCGCGACAAATTCTCATAGGATTTTCGTGCATCTTCTTCAGACGGCTGTGACGAAATCTGCATCACATAACCACCGGCATTGGACGTCGTTTCGCTTCCTGCCAGATTGCCGCGCTCGGTCACAGCTTCTACAATATTGACCGGTTGATCCGCTGGTCGCGAAGACGGGACCGGCGCAACCATTGTGGTGCGCAAATCCGACCCGTTGCCGCCTACGGCAGCCGCGACCTCAGATCCAGCATCACCGTTTTCGTCTGCTTCTGTCGCAGGCTTGACGTTCGGCAAAGGCAAACTGCCCGAATCCTGCAAATTGTCCTCGATTGCAGGCAGTGCAGTCCCTTGGGCTGCACCGGAATCGGAAGTCCCCACCAAGGAAGAACTCAAGTTGCTCGACAAAGCGCCATCGGTGCCGACTGCTTGATTTTCCGACCCGCCTGCTTGTTGGCTGGCACCGCCCTGCGTCGCAGCAGGCGTAGGATCCTCACGCGCAACGATTGTACCGTCCGGCTTGACGATCAATGTGCGCACTTTGCGCGGCGCAACGCTGTTGGCGGCAACTTCTGCCGCAGCCGGCTCCGTGTCCGCTGTCGCTGTCAGCCGATCTTCGGACTTGCTCAATGGCACAACGTCCACACCCCTGCCCTCAAGCGGCAGCGTATCGGGATCAAGGGTTCTCTGCACGACATCAACCGGCTCTTCGGTTGTGGTGATCAGATTTTGATCCTGCGAAGCTGAGGTATCGTTTCCCGAGACCTTGTCATAGACAGCCAGATCCTGGTTGGGCACTGTTTTTCCACCCGGATTTTCCGGCTTTACCTTCACCGGATCGCTGTCGGCGGCGATGACCCGCGGACCATCTGCTGCGCCATCACTGCCAAGACTGCTGTTCCACAGATAGAAACCGCCACCACCGACAAGAGCAATACCCAGTACAATGGAAGCAGCGATCAAACCACGGCGTCCTGAATTATCATTATCAAAATCATCAAATGAATCGTAGTCAGGCGGTGAAAGATCATCATCCTGGAATTCGCCCTCGTCGAGGAAATTTTCCTCGTCGTATTCATTTCCATAATTTTCGTCGCCATCGTCCAGATCGTAATCTGTCGAAAGGGCCTCCCCTGTGTCTCGATCTTCAGCGGCAGTTGACGCACCCAAGGCCGCGATTTGCGCGCCAAAACCGGCATCATCGGCCTCTTCTGGCAGCATTTCCCTGTCCAGATCCAGATCAAGATCATCATTGGAAACAGGCTCAGGCTCATCACCCACTTCGTATTGCGGACCGCTATCGACTGCGTATTGCGGCTCTGAGATATCCGCCAGTTCGTCTTCCAGAAGAAGATTGAACTCGTCGCTTTGCAGCGCACTGTCAAAATCTTCTTCATCCTGAAAATCTGTCAGCTCAAGTTCAGCCATCGCTTCCGGCAAGACATCAGACTCAGATATATCCGATGGGTCGAAAGGAATTTCCTCCTCGACCGGTGCCGTTTCCACAGGCTGCTTTTCACTCTCATAGAGGCCCGCGAGAAGAGCCGCGGTAATATCACCTTGAGCCGGAGCAGCTGAGCGTGGTTTTGCGGCGTCAATATCCTGCTGAAGCCTGTCAAAAGCTCCGGCCAGATCCTCGCTCTCCATCAGGGGGACCGCCGGCTTGGAAGCAGCAGATGGCACGTCATCAGAATCCGGCATTGCCTGTGTTGGCGCAGGAGCAGAAGGCGCTTGTCGCGCCGGTGTTTCGGGCGTTGGTGCCTCGGGACTAGGTGCCTGGCGAATAGGCGCTTGATAAACAGGCGCTGGTGAAACCGGAGCAGGAGGAACCATCGACTGAGTATCTGAAGCCTGAGTAACGGGCGCAGGCGAAACCGCTGCCGCGGAACTGGGCGCTCGGTAAACCGGAGGTGGCGAAACCGGTGCTGCAGAAATTGGCGTTTCAGAGACAGGCGGCGGCGAATCGGGTGCAGGCGATTTTATCGCCGGCGCTGGTGGTTCCGCACGGCCCTTGCCTTCCAATGCAGAAAACGCTGCCTGCAACTCCGCTTCAAGACTTGTTACGTTTCGCGCAGGTTGGGCAGACGCATGCGGCCATGCTTCAGATGCATCCGAACGGCCACTTTTGACTGTCTGGCTGGAAACAGTCGTGCTGCCGGGCGTTGTTGCCCGCCCATCCTGACCTGTTGCATTCACATCAACTTCCGGCAGTTCCGATGCCGCCTCATCCTGATTGAAACCGGGAGCGTCATCGCCATCAATTTCAAGCTCGCGCATCAGTTCCGCCTCAAGGTCAAACTCCCCATCGGAATTCATGACCTCTGTCTCACTGTCGATCGAATTGTCTTTGTCATCTTCAAACCCAACGATACGTGCAAGCTCAGAAAACGGATCATCATTTTTTCGGCCGCCCGCCGTCTTCTGATATTTCTCGGGATCGTTACTATCGGTCATACTGTATACTCACATGCATAGAGCAATTTTACATGCCAGTACAATGTGGGCAAAAGGTGACACTCAACGCATCTCCGCCGGCGCATTTGTTCCCGTAATCGACAAGCCCGATTTCAATACGGTGGCAACCGCCTTTACCAACCCAAGTCTGGCCAAACTCAATTGTAAATTATTATCGTTAATAAACCGCAACTCTTTTGAATCTTTACCTTTATTCCAATGAGCATGAAAGGCACTCGCCAGATCATAGAGGTAAAATGCAATCTTGTGCGGCTCATGCACCGCCGCTGCACTTTCCACAATTCTGGGAAATTCGGCGAGTTTGCCAACCAGTTGCATTTCACTTGCATCACGAATGTGATCAGCGATGGCCTTTGAAAAATCGACCGAATCAATATCAACATCGGGAAATGCCTGTGCCGCCTGTCGAAATACGGAATGACAGCGCGCATGGGCATATTGCACATAGAACACCGGATTGTCCTTGGATTGTTCCGTCACCTTGGCAAAATCAAAATCAAGCGGCTCGGAACTTTTGCGATAAAGCATCATGAAACGAACGGAATCGCTTCCGACTTCATCAACAACTTCACGCAGGGTAACAAAATCACCGGAACGTTTTGACATGCGAACCGGTTCACCCTCGCGGTAAAGCTTGACCAATTGACATAGCAGGACGGTGAGCCTGGATTGACCAGCCGAAACAGCCTTGGCAACCGCCTCCAGCCGTTTGACATAACCACCGTGATCCGCGCCGAGCACATAGATCATTTCCTCGAACCCGCGCTCGAACTTGTCATGGAAATAGGCCACGTCTGCAGCAAAATAGGTATAGGAACCATCGGACTTGATCAGCGGCCGGTCAATATCATCACCCACATCGGTGGACTTGAAAAGGGTTTGCTCGCGGTCTTCCCAATCCGTTGGCAATTGTCCCTTTGGCGGTGGCAGCGTGCCCTTGTAGACATGTCCCTTGAACGTCAGGTCATTGATCGCCTCGCGGATCGCCTTTGCGCCATTGTCATGTAGTGTCCGTTCGGAGAAAAACACATCATGCACGACGTGGAGTGATGCCAGGTCGGCGCGGATCATATCCATCATCGCATCAATGGCCGCATTCTTGACGATCGGCATCCAGTCCGCTTCCGCCATGGAACGCAATTTGATGCCAAACCGCTCGGCCAGGAGTTTGCCGACCGGGACCAGATAGTCTCCGGGATAGAGTCCGGCTGGAATCTCGGATATTTTTTCGCCCAGCGCTTCCCGGTAACGAAGAAATACGGAACGGGCCAGCACATCAATTTGCGAACCGGCATCATTGATATAATATTCCTTGGTAACGTCATAACCGCTGAATGTCAGAAGATTGGCAAGCGTGTCACCGACGACGGCTCCGCGACAATGGCCAACATGCATCGGACCAGTGGGATTGGCAGAAACATATTCAACGTTGATTTTGCGACCTTCTCCCATCGTGCTGCGGCCGAAACTGTCGCCGGCTGCAATCATCTGGGACAACGTGCGCTGCCAGAAGACCGCAGACAGCTTCATATTGATGAAACCCGGTCCGGCAACGGACACCGACTCGATATCGGCGTCCCTCTCCAGAATGCGCGATATATCTTCCGCAAGGGCGCGCGGCGTTGTTCCAAGCAATTTGGCAAGGACCATGGCGGCATTTGTAGCGACATCACCGTGACTGGGATCGCGAGGCGGCTCGATTGCCACACGCTCAAAGCTGATGGGGCCATCATGGTTCTGGATCTGATCCAGGGCTTGAAGCGCATCGACAACGCGCTTTTCAAAGTCTTTGAAAAGATTCATAAGTTCCATCCGGGAAACGCCGTACGCGGGAGTGCACCCCTTCGTATCCGGCAAGGTTTTTGCGGTGACTAACGCAATTCCGGTGTGTGGTCAAACATTGCCCGATGCTGTGTGACGGCGAATGTATCCGTCATTCCCGCCAGATAATCGGCTACACGCCGAGCAACCTCGCCACGATCAAGCCCATCCACATCATCAGCCCAGTGCCCGCCCATCAATTGCGGCTGCTCCATATAGGCATGGAAAATATCATTCACGATGGTTGAAGCCTGCTCGCGAACCCGCATGACATCGGCATGGCGATACATGTGTTCATGGAGAAATGATTTTATGCTCCGATCGGCAATCTGCATTGCTTCGGAGAACTGCGCCACAGCCATGCCGGCATGTCTGATGTCATCCGCACTTTTCGGATTGATTCGAGACAGGTTTTTCTGTGCCGTTGAAATGACATCCTCAACCATGATCGTTATCTGCCTGCGCATGATTTCATGGGTTGTTCGACTGTCTTCAAGTTCTGGATAAAGATCCCGGACTGTTTTCAGCAAATCATGCAGAAAAGGCACGTTCTCGAGCATTTCAAACGTCAACAATCCACTGCGCAAACCATCATCGATATCATGCGTATTGTACGCGATGTCATCAGCAATGGCCGCCACCTGCGCTTCCAGGCTTGCAAATGTCGCAAGCTCGAGATCCTGCAACTTGCAATAGTCGAGGATCGGTTGCGGCACCGCGGATTTCAGGCCCTTTCCCTCGCAATCGGTCAAGGGACCGTTGTGTTTGGCCAGGCCCTCAAGGCTTTCCCATGTCAGATTGAGCCCGTCGAACATCGCATAGCGACGTTCCAGTTGCGTGACGATACGCAAGGACTGTGCGTTATGGTCGAAGCCGCCATAATCCTTCATCAAGGCATTGAGGGCATCCTCGCCGGTATGACCGAAGGG
>Ga0208648_1000228_pt1 | contig 59469 bp, 34 predicted proteins | sample AntAceMetag02UKL_FD_184772 | JGI IMG/M metagenome (GOLD analysis project Ga0208648, IMG submission 184772) | Saline lake microbial communities from Ace Lake, Antarctica - Antarctic Ace Lake Metagenome 02UKL (SPAdes) (version 2) | ecosystem: Environmental > Aquatic > Non-marine Saline and...
AGAAGATAAAAATACTAATAATTATTAATAGCCTTATTGATCAAGTGGTGGTGGGTATTATCAATTTGATATACTGGGTGATATATCTTATCTTTTTGATAAGATTAGAGGAGCTGTGATTTAATCTTAATAAAGTAAGTAGCTGGAGAGTGAAAGTCTGAAGAATTAGATATAAGAGATCAATTTACTAATGTTATTGTGAGGGGATGATCAGAATTAGTATCCACGATCATTTCCTATTTCAGTGTCGATACCAGTTACTTTAATGGTTCCGTCATCATTTGCCAGAACAGAGTAGGTCCCGGAAGCAGTTGTGGAAATGTTACCAGACCAGTGGAGATAAAATTCCAGTTGTGCCTGATCTGCTGTGGTGATAGGTTCAATGAAAGAGAAGAAGCTGAGAAAGGAAAAACGACCACTTACTCCAAGAGAGATCAAATTTAAAGTTGTTTCGCAGTTAATGCTGACTGGTTTAATTGCTTTTGGAGCTGTTTTATATTGGGTTACTTATTTTGTACTTAGATGATTTAATAAACTATTTATTCAGAATCGAAAAGGTATTATAAAAAATAAAACCGGCAAGCTTTTCAACTTGCCGGTTATTTTTGTTTCTTTCGGGCTTTCATGATCACCCCCGTGTATAACGACTGCGTTTTTCCTGCCATCTGCTAAGCAATGAAGTTCGTCTCATCTTGAGCCTCCTTGGTATTTTTGTTTTCTATTTCTCCAGATACTGATCAGGTTTTGCTTTTTCATCTTGCATTTCTCCTTGGGAATCTTGCTTTTCTTTCGTTCCAGCGAGTAACAAAGTTTCTTTCTTTCATTTTCTTGCCTCCACATTATCAATTTCACTGTTTATAAGAGCAATCATCGTGCCAAGCTTAAAATTAGTGTATTAATGCGGTAATACACCTGTGTTATTATGTTGATATATAAGAAGATAAAAATACTAATAATTATTAATAGCCTTATTGATCAAGTGGTGGTGGGTATTATCAATTTGATATACAGGGTGATATATCTTATCTTTTTGATAAGATTAGAGGAGCTGTGATTTAATCTTAATAAAGTAAGTAGCTGGAGAGTGAAAGTCTGAAGAATTAGATATAAGAGATCAATTTACTAATGTTATTGTGAGGAGATGATCAGAATTAGTATCCACGATCATTTCGGCACGAACTGGATTTTCATTATCATTTCCTATCTCAGTGCCAATACCAGTAACATTAATGGTTCCGTCATCATTTGCCAGAACAGAGTAGGTCCCGGAAGCAGTTGTGGTCGTGTTACCAGACCAGTGGAGATAAAATTCCAGTTGTGCCTGATCTTCTGTCGTAATAGTGGGTGCTCCACCGCCCATACTGACTGGAGTCCGCCAGAACCTGAGAGCTTCAGTACCCAGGAAATTAAGGTCAGTTACCAGTAGCTGGCGGTTAGTATTCTGCGACTGGTTTTGAAAGATGAAAATACCAAGAGCTGTCCCCACAGCAACGAGGACAACACTCAGAATAACTAGCAAATTTGATTAGTACCCAATTTAAACTCCCTTTTAGCGAGATAACCAGGTAGATGTATGATAACAGTATAGCAAAATACCTGATGCTGTTTAATAAAGCAGCAAAGAGAACAAGAATATCAGTCAAAATTATGTCAATAAGTTTTTGAACTAAAATAAAATATGAATAAAAAAAGATGATTGTGAGCTTTTACTTTACATGAAATACTGAAAAAGATAAATAGGTATTTAAAGATAAAAAATATTTAAAGGGGTATTGGTGAAGATGGATAAGCTCGATTTACATATCCACACCAGTTATTCTGATGGGGTGTTTTCACCGCGGGAATTGCTGGAGATGCTGCAGCAATACAGCTATGAGCTGATTTCCATAACCGATCACGACACAATCGAAGGATGCATTCAGGGGATGAAACTGGCAGCACATTATGACATTCGGATACTGCCCGGAGTGGAAGTGAGTTCACTCTGCTGGGGTAGAGACGTTCATATACTGGCTTATGGATTTGATGTGAAAAATAAATCATTCAAATCATTTCTGCATGGTATAGAGAAAGGCAGGCTAAAGCGAGCTAAGAAAATCGTAAAACTGCTTGCAGCTTTGGGAATGTCACTTGATTTTCGTGATGTTATCAATCTTACTGGTAAGCTGAACCTGGTAGGCAGACCGCATATTGCCAGGGCATTAATTGATGCAGGCTATTGCCGTGATACCCGTGATGTTTTTGATAATTATATTGGCGAAGGAAAAAGTTGCTATGTGCCCAAACCAGCTCCTGAAGCAGAATTTGTAATTGAAGCGATCAAAAAAGCCGGAGGAGTATCTGTGCTGGCTCATCCCTATATCTACAGGGATGATGATCTGGTGCAGCACCTGATCGATATTGGTATTCAGGGTCTGGAAGTATTTTACAGTCGGCATACTGTTGATGAAACTGCCAGATATAAAAAGATGGCAGATGAACATGGTTTGATAAAAACGGGTGGCAGTGATTTTCACGGGCATGGCTCAGACTTGAATTTTTTTGGTTTTTTCAGTGCTCCATCATCAGTGGCAGAAGATCTGAGTGAATATATTAAGAAGTGCGGGATATGAGTAAATTTCAAGAATATCTGAATATTAACGAAAGGAAGGGATTCCCTCGTTCCTATTGGTTTAACAGATTTATTCGCTGGTTCACGATTATATTCTCCCTCCTGGCAATTGTCTACGCTGGCTGGCTGATTTTTAACAAAGTGGATGCAGATTCATCTGCTTTCACTAAGTTAGTACCTTTTTTAATTATTTTTTTTGCTTTAAATTCTCTACTGCGCAACCTTTTTACACTTAATAGACTTATTTTCCGGCAGGAAGGGATGGAATTTACTTACCTGCTGAAAAGAAATGTGTATATACGCTGGGAAGATTTTGTATCCATTAAACTCACCAAAGCTCGACGAAGGATCCTGGATGTTCATTATAGGGGAAGTGATGGTGAGCTGAAATTGCAGGAGTTAACCATGGCTTTTCCTAATATGCTGGAGATATTGAATGCAATTATTGAAATGGTGCCGCAGGCAGAACTTGATGATTTTGTGGGCAGCATTGCTGTAGCAAAAGAAGAAAAGCGAAAAGCCGAAAATATTAAGGGTCAATCAAAAGACGATAATGCCTAAGGTTTTAATTATCACATACTACTGGCCGCCTGCGGGTGGACCAGGAGTGCAACGGTTACTGAAATTCGTTAAATACCTGCCTGAATTTGGTTGGGAACCAATAGTTCTCACGGTTGATATAGGTAATTTTCCAGCTTATGACCACAGTTTGATCTCCGAAATACCATCTGATGTGAAAGTATATCAAACAAAGAATTATGAACCTGATGTGATTTATAGAAAGTTTACCGGGAAAAAGGAAGATAATATTCCTGTAGCAGTTTTGGCTGCCAGGAAATTGAACTGGAAGATGCGTATTGCCCACTGGATAAGGCTTAATTTATTTGTTCCTGATGCCAAAATCGGCTGGATAGCCTCAGCAGTGAAGACAGCTGGCAGGATTATCAGAGAAGAAAATATTGATCTTATCTATTCCAGTTCTCCTCCTCCAACCACTCATCTCATTGCGCAGAAACTGAAGAAAAAATATAACCTTAAATGGATAGCGGATTTCCGTGATCCCTGGACAAAGATACATTATTATCATAAGGCAAATCGCTGTTTCCTGGCAAAATACCTGGATGAATATCTCGAGAGGAAGGTTTTGCAGGAATGCGATGGTGTGACCACTGCCAGCAGTATGTTTCAGAAGCTGTTGCCGATAGAAGATGGTAAGCCGCGTGAAACGATCACAAATGGCTATGATGATGAAGTGATCAATGCTAAGGTTGAAAAGGGAAAAAACTTTGTCCTCCTGCATGCTGGAGGCATTACATCAAATAGATTCTATTTTGAATTCTTTGAGGGACTTCAAAAATTCCTTGCTGATCATGAAAAAAGAGCAAAAACACAGTTAGTGCTGGTAGGAAAAGTTAATAACGAGATAGTTGATGAGATCAGAAAATATGTTCCGCCAGAGGTTTTGCAGATTAGTGGTTATCAGCCACATAACAAGGCTTTATCGATGATGGGATCAGCCTCAGTGAACCTGATATTTCTGGAGAAGCTGGCAAATTATCAAGGCCATATACCGGGTAAGATCTTTGAATATATCGCTATGCAGCGTCCCGTGCTGGGAGCAGGAGATCCTGAAGGTGATACCGCAAAGATTATAAGGCAAAGTGGTTGTGGAAATGTATTTGCTGCTGGCTCTGACTGGCTGGAAATAATTAATAATGCCTTTGAAAACTGGATGAATAATAATGAAATTAAGGTTGATGATAAGTATATTGAGCAATTTCATCGTCGTCAGCTAACAAATAAACTGGCAGATTTCTTTGGAGAAGTATTATGACGGAAAATAAAAAGATATTTATGTTAAAAAAGTTCCTGCATGATCTGAATACGCCCAGATTGCGTTATCGGATCGCAGATGATGTAAAGGGTAATGAGTTGGGGTATTATTACTTTGTGTTTGATGAGAAACGGGTTTCCAGTGGTAAAGACCAGAAACTTCTTAATCATTTTGATGAAAATGGTATTCCGGTTAATAAGACCTATATAGATGTGGAAGGTGAGGAATATGTCTATTTTCCCATCACAATTGGTCAAATGGGACTGGCGGTATTTCACACCTGGCTGAAAAGAGGTAAGGAAGAAGACAAGGAACGCTTCCTGAAGTACCCGCACTGGTTTGAGACTAATGCCGAAGAAAGTCACAAATATGGTGCCCGATGGCTTACAAATGTGCCACTACCTCAATATCACAATTCTGGTCCCTGGCAATCAGCATTTTCCCAGGCAAGAGCAATAAATATTCTCCTTAGGGGCTATCAGCTTACAGACAACGAAGACTGGGCTGATCTGGCACGGCTGGCACTGACTCCATTTACTTTTCCAGTGGAAGATGGGGGAGTTACCAGTATGATAAAGACAGCGCCATTTTATGAGGAATATCCAGCTGAAGCACCAACAATGGTCTTGAACGGTATGATCTTCGCCTTATTCGGTATCTATGATTATATTAGAGTATTTCCTGACGATAAGCTTGCAGCGGAGCTATTCAATACGGGTATCCAGACCGTGGAGGATATATTACCGATATACGATCTGGGATATTGGAGCAGGTATAATCTCTGCCAGGCAGACTGGTATCCTGAGATCGACCCAGCCACTATTCAATATCAGCGACTTCATATTGCCCAGTTAAAGGTTCTCTATAAAATTACAGAACAACCAGTTTTTCGGAAATATGCCTACCTGTTTCAGAAACAGGACAATATCATCAACGCCCTGCGGATGTATTCTCTAAAATATAAATCCCTGAAGAAGATCAACAGGTTGTAGCTTACCTGAGTAAAAGCATTTTCTTATTGCATCTGATAATACCATCAGTTTTTAAAGAATAAAAATATACCCCACTACCTACTAATCTATTTTTGTTGTTATCCCCTGACCAAGAGACGCTGCCCTGTCTTGTAATTTCTGGATCTAGGACATAGGTTTTTACTTTTTGCCCTTTAATATTATAGATAATGATTTCGGCTTCAATAACTTCTACTAATAAATCGTACTCAATTATTGTAGCTGCTCTGAAGTTAGAATCCAGGAATAAGGGATTAGGATAATTTTGGGATAACTGGTTAGAATAAGGAATCTCATTTTGATCTTCAGATGATGGGACAACAGTAACTTCAATAGGGATAACGATATTTTGAGCTTCAGGATCATTTGTTTGCATAACAAGGTTTGTCTGGTAGGAACCCCCTAAATCAAGCCAGGCAGTATCAACCTGCAGATTGAAAACATTGCTTTCACCACCCTCAACGACCAATGACTCAGTATCGATGCTACTCCAGTCATTAATAGGTGCTTCAGATTGAAAATGATCAACAGCAGGAAATGGAGTAGTGTCAATTCCACTATCTGTTATTTCCTGCCAGTTAAACAGGCTATTAAAAGTCCAGTAAGCAGTGAGATTTTCTGAATCTGGATCAACACTATGATACTGGTGATCAAGAATTTCCAGGGGAGTCAAGTCTCTATCCCAAAAACGCACTTCATCCATCATACCATTAAAGGATGACTTCAAAATTCCACTATATCTGTGCGCTCCAATATCAACATTGTCTACCCCGGAAGTATATCCCCCTGATTCATTATTAATCTCAGTAACCTTTAATAGACCGTCCTGATAGAGATTTATAAAATCTTCGTTAACAGTCACGGCATAATGATGCCAATCACCAAAGGGTGGAGCAGGAGTATTTAATACTGTGCCAGTACTATTAGCACCCTGCAAAGTGAATGAGTTATTACCTGAAATTGTTCTCGTGTGGAAGGTCATGATAGCCCTGTAGTCTTCGGGTTCATTGTCCCTTTGTTCATAGATTGTGTTCGTTTCCCATACATGAAATCCGGGACCATCCATCCGTGCCCAGGCTTCAATGGTGAATTCTTCACCAGTGATAACAGGTTGAGAAAGATTCAGATATCCACTACTAAATAAAGCCCCATTTCTGGAATTATAGAAACCTTCCAGGTGAGCTGAAACGCATAATGTCCCATCTCCAGTATTGCTGATATCAATAGGGAAGCAGTTTATTTCATCTAATTCCGCATCAAAACAGTGTAAAGTGCTATCAACTTCTATTATGGGTGGAAATACTACTATTCCCATTACTGGTATTATGAATGTATTTGAATTAATTGAGTTACTGATAATTGTCAGCGTTGCGCTAAATTCCCCGATTTCATCAATCAGCAAGGTAAGGAGCAGATTTTGTTCATCACCAGGGTCAATCACGATTGGGGAAAAATCTGAAATAAGATTTGGGGATGAACTGACAACTTCTGTAATTTCCAGAGGTGCAGTACCATCATTTTCCATTATCAATTCATAGGTTGCTTCATAATTGCAATAGACTTCACCAAAGTTAATAATATCTTCATCAAAATCTATTAAAGGGGCAGAGACAACTACATTCAAGCCATAGTTCCAAACCAGTCCACCGCTGATGATTTCAAGGTTAAACTGTAATTCTTCCAGAGGGGGATAGTTTTCACTGATACAGAAATTTAATCCAATAATGTTTTCAGCCAATGATCCTGGTAGAATTTCAGTGATCAATATTTCATTATCAATAAATTCAATAAATGAGTTATTTTCGCAACTCATTATTAAATTGATCACTTCAGTGGGTTCATTTCCAATATTCCATAAATCTAATGAAAGAGAAATTGTATCTCCAGGAGTCACAAGTTCCTGCCCGGTTGAATTAATAAAACGATAATCATCGATCACAACCCAGGCAGAATCCTCAGGTACTGGTTGTCCGCTTATCATCAAAGCACTTTGATCACCAAGTTGGGAACCAGTATCAGGATAATCATTATTATAAGTATATTGCAGTCCATGTCTGCCAGTTTGATCTTCAATGCCAATAGTGGCATATTGCCCGTGATTGGCATCATGTATTCCCTCATAATTTCCGGCATTAGTATTATTGAAATCCTTATACTGGAATTTCATAATATTATTACCATTTGAGCTGGGATAATAATCCCTATCATAAATAATTATTTCAAATGTTTCCTGACTGTTGTCCCAGTCATTTCGCAAGCGATCCCACTCGATAATGAAAAAGTGCTCTGCCGGGTTGTAATAATAGTATATACCGCTAATATTATCCGTATTAACCAGGTCATCCCAGAATACAGCAATTATCGGTGAAATTCCACCTTCACCTGGAATAGCCCAGTTCATAAAAGATGCACTTTCAGTGATTCCTGGAGCTACCCAGCCATTTGAACAGACAGTAACACAATCATAATCAAAATCATAATATCGGAAAGTAAAAGGCAGCATAACCGTACAGGAAGCACCCTCATCACCTGAGTCATAAAGAGGCAATTCCGGGCAATCATTGATCTCAATCCAGTCATAAGCAAGTTCTTGATATTCCGAGTCATTTTCATCGTAAAGGCAATACCCGAAAGCATCAGGTCCGGTTGGTTGATCAATACCGGTTTCACCAATACATACCTCCAATTCAATAGATTGCTCAAAACCATCGGGATTGCTCATGCTCAAGATCAAAGTCTCATTATTCCCAGCAATAAATTCCTGGGCAATATCTAATACAATTGAGTTAGTAGATTGATATATCTCTTCTGGCTGAAGATTTTCAAGGGAGATGATATTGTCAGTGATCCACACGATATTACTTGCTGTGCTGAATTCCAGGCTAATATTTGTTAATACATAATCACCCGAATTTGTGATCTCATAATCAAAATATATTTCTTCTCCCGGCTCTGGAATATTATTATTATTATCAGTGAAACTGAAATCAATTAACGAAAATTCGAGAAATGTAACTGGAAGTTGGTATGAATCAGAGAATGAGTAATTATCCGACTGTACGGTGATTCCGATTATTTTTTGTAGATCACTATCAGGATTACATTGATATTCCAATTCAATTCCATCAATCAATACAGTCTCATCTGGCTCAAGCTGTTCAATGAGTATTTCTCCATTAGTAATGATAATTTCTTCTGAATTACTGAACAACGTTATTTCCACTGGAGAAATGGTATAGTCACTATTATTCATTAATTCAAAAGCCAAATTTCCAGTTTCACCTGGCTCAAAACTTCCATTATTTCCATTATCATAAAATGTAAGATCACTAATTGACAGATCATATTCCGAATCAATATAAATTGTATCCTGCCTGGGATAAAAATTATTACCATTCACTGTAAGAATATATTCATCTGAATCCAGGTCAGCTATATCAAAATAGGCAAAGCCATCCTGATCACTGTAACTAAAATGCTGTTCATCATTAGATGCATTATACAGGCAGCAGTACAGATCACAAGCCGGATCAGCATATTCATTTAGTACCTGTATGCCAATATTATTCATGCTGCTGGCATAATGATTTTCACAAGCAATAGATAATTCTCGCGGAAAGCCCTGCCAAACTGCTACTGATGGGTCTCCCATCAGATTATTCCAATATGAAAACTTTGTCGATGATTGATCAGGATTTTGGGGATAATTTAAGAACAAAGACGTTTTTCCTCTTGTATGAGAAGCTCCCATAGTCTGCAATTTGTCCGAAAATAAACCATAAGCTACTCCAGTTACAAAGCAGTTATTGAAGCAGGTATGGGTAGTGATTGTTGCTGTTCCAATTGCTCCAATTGCTCCCCGGGGATTTGATGGTGAGCCGGCTTGTAAAAAAGCTTCACTGCGGCAGCCTTCTGTTCCTGCAAAATCTCCTGTAGCACAGGTACTGATAACTGCAAAAGGAAGCATCATCCCATTGGTTAAATAATTTGCGGTACCGTCATACCAGCCACTCATCCCTCCATAACCGCGATAATTAAAGTAACTCACACCCATATCAACCATTAACCTCATTGCAGGTTGAAACGGATAATCATATAATTCCAGATAATCATATTCTGGATAGTTATGCTCTATCGATTCACGGATATTTATATTGGTATATACACAAGACATACCAGAAGATGTAGGGTCTCCAACCAGTAATGCCCTGCTGAACCAGTCAGGGTTGTCTATATATGGTTCTCGTTCATACATGACAGTTTTATAGACAATTGATTGCCACTGCAATATATTATCAAAGGAGAGCCGGCCAATATGAACATCAGAAATCTGATCTTCTCCAGCCAGAGTAGTGTAGTAATGATCACCTTCTCCGTTGCCAAAATAAGAAGTTGGTATATTATAGTTTCCTCCGGCATCGCCAATAAGGCAGACATATTCAGGGGGGTCTTCCCAGGTATCATAAGCATTCTGGATATAGTCTTTTATTGACTGACTTGAAGGGTTATTAGCAGCATATTGATAAACCTTAAACCCTTTCTGTTTTTTCCATTCCAGTAAATAATCAAATGCCTGCCAGAAAGAAGGTTCATCAGTATCTGGATAAATATAAAGAATATTTGGCTGAGCTGGTTCCACATCTCGCCAGTTTTCACGTTCTGCGAGTTCGGGAAAAAGAGCTATATACATCTTTAAAAATGATTCCGCAGGTCTGTATAGTTCTACTTCCTCCTGGCAATCACCTTCTAAAACAATCTGAAGACTATCTCCAGCTACTAAATTTTCTGCAGGGGATATAGTTAGAATAGAGAACTCAAGATCACGCAATTGCATCACTGAACTGATTTCCACCTCACAATTAGTGCTGCCTGCAGTTATATAATTTTCTCCATTAATCACAGGCAATAATTGATGAAATACACTATCTGATTCCGCCTCAAGAATTATTTTTCCTAAAATAGTCAGACCATTATCGGATTCTGTATGAAAATTGTTCAATTCTGAAACAGAACTGAATAACGCTAATGCTAATGCTAAAAATATAAATAAAGCCAACCTTACTTTCATTACAACCTCCCAAAATACTTATATCTAATCTATTGATTTAATATGATATAAAACTATATTCTACGGAGACTTCCCACAAAGATGATTAACTTGTATGTATATGACAAAACCACGTTATTATCGTCAAGTAAATTATTATTTACTTGGGAAGATAAAATTCTTGAATTAGTAGTTGAGATTTAATTTCTGATGCTAATTAATGGGAATTGGAAGAGATCAAAGTCAATCCTGTAAAGCGGATTAACGGTGACTTTGGTAGATATAATTTGACAACATTTTTTAATATAAAATAGAAGAAGATAAAGGTGTTGTAAGAAATGGATAAAAAAAATAATTATAGAATAGGGATGGTTCTGGATGACAGATTCCCTCCGGATGGCAGAGTAGAGAAGGAAATCAGGAGTCTAACTTCAGCGGGTTTCACTGTTTTTCTGCTATGTTTCAGATTTGGAGATGAAAATGAGGAATCTGATTTCTATGGTGCAAAAATAATCAGGATCAGGATAAATCGCAAACTAAGTCGCAAACTAAGGGCATTAACGAATACAATATTTGATATATATACTGCTTACTGGTGCCGTAATATGGTAGAATTTGTGAAGAAATATAATTTAGAGATATTGCATATCCATGATTTGTATTTAGTGGGCGCAGCGTTGAAAGCAAAAAAGAAGTTAGGGAATGGTGTAAAAGTCTGTGGAGATTTGCATGAGAATTATGCTGATGCATTGAAGTATTACAAATTTTCAAATACTTTTCCGGGAAACATCCTGATTTCAGTTAAAAAATGGCAGCTAACAGAAAAGAAATGGCTTTCGCAGTTGGATAGGGCAGTTGTAGTGGTAGAGGAGATGAAAAACAGGATAGCAGGAGATATTGCTTCTGAACAGGTATTTGTTTGCGAGAATTGTCCAGAGATAGTTTCATTTCAGGGGGAAAAAAATGATAATAAAATTATAGAAAAATATAAGGATAAATTTGTGCTATCCTATATTGGTGCTTTTGACTGGCATCGAGGAATCGATACTCTTCTAAGGGCTATAAGTGAATTAAAAACAATTGAAAATTTAGTAGTTTGTATAGTAGGAACAGGGAAGATAGCTCTTGAGTTGGAAGCTTTAGCAGTTAAACTGGGTATCAGAGAAAAGGTCTATTTTGAAGGATGGCAGCCACCAGATATACTTCCAGATTATTTCCGCATAAGTAATATCGGGATCATACCGCATAAAAAATCAGTTCAGACAGATAATTCCAGCCCGAATAAATTATATCAATACATGTATTATGAAGTTCCAGTAATAGCCACCAATTGTATGTCATTAGAGCGAATATTAAAAGAAACAGGAGCAGGATTGATATATCAAAGTGATAATCATCAGGATCTGACTATTCAGATAAAAAAGCTATTTAATGATGTGGAATTGAGAGAAAATATGAAACTAAAGGGGAAAAGGGCTATTATAGAGAAATATAACTGGGAAACAAGCAGTGAAGGTCTCGTGAAAATGTATAATGATTTAAGTATTACAAGTAAAATTAAGGTAGAGAATTGATACATAAATAACGGATAGAGTATATTTTATATCATTTGAGCTTACTGGTAGGGCTTGATGGAGTAAGAGATTATTTTGTAATTGGTGATGAATCAGAGGTAACTGAGAAGTGCATATATTTTCCATTGAGTAATAATAATCTTGATGAAAAGAAAGTAATCTATCTTGATGATGATATTCCGATATTGTTTCCTGTTAGTGATCTTTTTCGTTATTATAAGCAGGAAGGTGGGATCATAGTATTTGATCATGATCTTCTATCAGGAGCATTTTATCTATTATCAGGTATGCAGGAAAATGGGTTAAATACGGAAAGACCTTTAAACCGTTATTCCTGGCAAAACTCTAAACAGAAGAAATTAAAAATTACAGCAAAAACCAGTGGTAAATTATTCTTTAGAGATAATAATCGAAGCTATTGAGAAGTTTCAAATTCGCTAAATCCTAAATGCCAGCACATTGACTTTAAAGCCATTAGCAGCCAGAAACTCAGCTTCTTTTCGAATTCTTGAGTCACTAGTATATTCATTTTCCAATATTATGCCAATTTTCATTATTACCTCTTTATAACAATTATACTTCTTTGATAAAAAAATATTATCGATTTTATTGCAAGAGATATTATCACCCCCTAATTTTAATAAAATTATTTGGACAATCAACTAGAGAGACTGTTCAATATAAGTAATTGAAAATTATAAAGAAAAGTAATTTTTGGCAGAAAAAAATGCACACATCCATCATATATGTCAATTTTTGTGAAATTGACATATTCCCTGAAGGGGAATAACTATAATAGCCCCGGGTTTTCGTATTTCGACAACTCGGAGTCAAATTTACCACCTGCGTCTTCCCCTCCCCCAAACACCGGCGCAGCCGGTGTTTGGGGGAGGGGAAGTGGTTTTTGGCATCAACCCCAGGTAGTCACTTCGTGCCAACCTGGGGCTATTATTGTAAATCCCTTTCAGGGATAAACAATAATAAAAATTTGAACAGTCTCCAAAATCGAGGGATGTGTGATTGCAAAAAACCATGAATCCCCCTGTTTTTTATATATTCAGGGTATGTTTCTAATAGATAATTGACAAGATAAGTAAGACTTGCAGCGCTGATGGTACTCCGGGTGCTGCGAGAACTATGGGCAGTTATCTGTTGCTGTCTATGTATTTATTTTCAGCAGTTTTTTTATACGGAAGAATGGGTGATAGTGGTCGTCATCTGCGCCGCACCTGTGATTACACCGGCGCTGCACATATGACTTAGCAGCAGAAAATATTTTAATTTCGGGGGGATGCCAGATTGCAAAAAACATCTTGACAAAAATTAGAGTTAGCAAATATTATTGATATAGTAATTAATAGGTTTTTATATATAATGGTGAATAGGTTAAAATGGCGCAATAAGAATAGTAGAGATGTATTTTCTGATTGCTAAAAAAAAATCATTTTTTAAGATATTAAAAGAAAAGGTATTTTATGAACTTACAACGTTTGTATTTATTGCTTTTACTGCTGATATTTGTTCTTCCAGTTGTAGCAGCAGTTGGCTGGGATGTATCAGACCAGGTGCTGCTTTCTTCCATGGAAGAGGATTTAGGGCATATTGGAGAATGTATTTCCAGCCTGGTGTATCTTTCATCTATGAGTGAGGAGGAGAACCATGTTGGTATTGGAATATCAGAAATTATCTATTTATCGTCAATGGAGGAAGAGCTTAATATTGGTGAAGGAATTTCTGAGATGATTCTTTTAAGTTCTCTGCATTATGGCGATGTAGATAATAATACCGAGGTGGAAAGCTTTGATACTTCTTTGATTTTGCAATATGCAGTTGATCTAGATCCAGCACCAGAAGCACCTCTACCCTGGGAAAATTGGAGATTAACTGTAGCAGATGTGAGTGACGCTGGTTTTGTTGGAGCATACGATGCGGCGTTGATATTGCGCTATGTTCCCGGTTTAATTGATGTTTTTCCGGTTGAAGGCGAACCGGTAATTGATAGAGTCAGGGGACTATTAAAATGGAAGATTTCAAGATAGGTAATCGAATAATTGGTAATGCGCATAAGTGTTTTCTTATTGCAGAAGCAGGAGTAAATCATAACGGAGATTTGGAAACTGCCAGGAAATTGATAGATATTGCAGTTGATGCGGGTGCTGATGCTGTGAAATTTCAGACGTTTATTACTAAGAATTTATTGTTAAATGATATTGAAAAAGCACCATATCAGAAAGTGACATCTAAAAAAGATGAATCTCAAACTGAAATGATCAAACATTTAGAATTAGATAGGGATTTTCATCTCCAATTAGTCGATTACTGTTCAAAAAAGCAGATAATATTTTTATCCACACCTTACTGCTTAGAAAGTTTAGACTTACTGGTAGAGTTAGATGTTCCTGCAATAAAGATTGCCTCAACTGACGCCACTAATTTAATTTTTTTGGAGCAGGTAGCAAAATGCAAAAAACCAATTTTACTATCAACGGGGATGTGTTCTTTAGCTGAGATAGAGCAGGCATATCAGTGTTTGAAACAAAACGGTTGCCAGGACATTTCAATATTTAAATGCACTTCAAATTATCCAACAGAGGCTGTCGAAGTAAATTTAAGAGCAATTCTAACACTGAGAAATGCATTTGATGTAGTGATTGGTTTTTCAGATCATACTGAAGGAGTGGGAGCATCTCCTTATGCAGTCACAATGGGTGCAAAGATAATTGAGAAGCATTTTACAATTAGCAAAGATATGAAAGGACCTGATCATAAGGCTTCGCTAAATCCTGATGAATTACGGAAATGGGTGAAAGAAATTAGAAAGGTAGAGGTAATGCTGGGAAGCAAAAGTGTATATCCAACAGCAAGCGAACAGCTCAACAAAAATTATTTACAGAAAAACTTAGTGGCAAAATCGAGAATTGAGAAAGGTGAACTCCTTACCAAGGACAAGTTAGCAGCCAAAAGAACAGGTGGAATAGGTATAAGAGCAAATGCGTACAAAGAAATTATTGGGTCTCGTGCAACAAGGACTATCGATGAAAACCATCCAATAATGTGGAGTTACTTTCAGGACTAATGAAAGCAATTAAGAAGGATCTATTAATCTTAGGTGCTGGTGGTCATTCTCGTGTGCTCATCGATACAGCAGAGCTTTTAGGATATGTGGTTTTAGGAATAGTAGATGTAAATTATTATGGGCAGGAGGAACGAATATTGGGTTATCCTGTAATCGGAGATATATCTGCCTTATCTTCATATAGCGTAGAGACAACTGAAATAGTTATTGCATTCGGCGACAATGCTAAGCGCAGAGAGTATTTCACAAAGGTAAGAGAAATGGGTTTCAATGTACCTGCTTTAATACATCCTTCATCAGTTTTATCGAAATATGTAAAGCTGAAGGAAGGAGTGTTTATTAATGCAGGAGTAATAGTTAATGCATTGGCAGAAGTAGAGGAGAATAGCATAATCAATACAGGCTCGATTATTGAACATGAAGTAAAAATCGGAAAAAATAGCCATATTTGTCCTGGAGTGAGAATTGCTGGAAGAGTTATGATTGGTAATAATACTTTTGTTGGAACCGGTTCAACAATAATAGATAAGATCACAATTGGTGATAATGTAATAATTGGTGCTGGTTCGGTAGTAATCCGTGATATAAAATCCAACTCAAAGGTTGCTGGCATTCCGGCAAGAGAGTTGAAATGATATATCTCTCTACAGCATGTTCAAGTCATCATAAGATTAAGGATTCGATAATTGAAATGGCAAAATGTGGATTTAATCGAATTGAATTATCTGGCGGGACTGACTATTATCAAGGGATTTTTGCTGACTTAGTGAATCTCAAGAAAGAATTAAATCTTCATTTCCGGCTTCATAATTATTTTCCACCACCCCAAGAGCATTTTGTACTGAATTTAGCTTCTCTAAATGGAGAAATATTTCAAAGAACAATAAATCATTATCTAACTGCAATTGAAATGTCTCATGAATTAGGATGTAGTAAGTTAGGAATACATGCCGGATATTTAATTGACATTGAAAAAGAATATCTTGGTAAAACAATTTCAAATGCTGGAATTATCGACAAAGTTAAATCAATGGAACAATTTTGTGTGGGATGGAATATTTTGAAAGAAAGAGCAAATGGTTTGGAGTTATATATTGAGAATAATGTAATTTCCCAAAACAATTACAATAGCAATAGAAATTCAAATCCATTTATGCTGACAAATTATGAAGAATACAAAGAACTAAGAGCTTTGATAGATTTTCGACTACTACTTGATGTAGGACATCTATTTGTGAGCTCGAATACATTGGGATTAGATTTCAAAGAAGAATTAAATAATATGATAACTGAATCAGATTATTTACATATAAGTGATAATAATGGATTTTCAGACCAAAATAAAGGTTTAAATCCGCAGGGAATAATCTATTCGAATTTAAAAAAAATGAATTTAACCGGTAAGACAATCACATTAGAAATTTATGGTGATATGAATGAAGTGAGTAATAGTACTCAATTGCTGAGAGAGGATTTGTTGATATGAAAAAAGCATTAATAACGGGAGTTACAGGGCAAGATGGATCATATCTTGCCGAATTTCTATTAAATAAAGATTATGAAGTGCATGGTTTACGTAGGAGAACCAGCTCATATAATTTGGAAAATATAGCTCACTTAGAGCTTGATCCACATGAAAAGAATAAGAAATTTTATTTGCACTATGGTGATCTAACTGACTCAAGTAACTTAAATCGGATAATTGAGAAAGTAGAGCCGGATGAGATATATAATTTGGCAGCCCAGTCCCATGTACATGTTTCATTTCAGGTGCCAGAATATACAGCAGAAGTTGACGCTATCGGGACATTGAGATTGCTGGATGCAATTCGAGATACAGGAATTAATACAAAGTTTTATCAAGCATCAACGAGTGAATTGTTTGGTAAAGTGGTTGAGACACCACAGAGTGAGCAAACGCCATTTAATCCTCAGTCTCCGTATTCAATTGCGAAATTGTATGCGCATTGGATCACCAAAAATTATCGTGATGCTTATGATCTTTATGCTTGTAACGGGATACTATTTAATCATGAATCTCCACGGCGCGGAAGGTCATTTGTTACCCGCAAAATATCAACTTCAGTAGCACGAATTTATTATAAGAAGCAAAATAAAATGTATCTTGGAAACTTGAATTCACGAAGAGACTGGGGATATGCTCCAGACTATGTGGAGGCAATGTGGTTGATGTTACAGCAACAACAACCAGCTGATTATGTAATAGCATCAGGTACAAATCATTCCATCAGGGACTATGCGGAAGCAGCTTTTAAAATGATCAATATTGAAATTGCCTGGAGTGGGACTGGTATTGAAGAAAAAGGGATAAATAAAAAAACTGGTGAAACGCATGTTGAGATAGATCCATATTATTTTAGACCAACGGAAGTAGAAGTATTATTGGGAGATCCATCAAAGGCAATGCGCGAATTAGATTGGAAACCTAAAGTGAATTTTAATAAACTGGTTGAGATAATGGTAGAAGCTGATCTTGCCAGAGAGAAAGCATGATGATACCGATTGCGAAAGCCTGTTTATCTGGGAATGAGCGTAAGTATATAAATAATTGTATTGATACTCAGTGGATATCTTCATCAGGAAGCTATGTAACCCAGTTTGAAGAAGTCAATAGTAAATATTACGGTATGAAACATGCAATTGCAGTATCCAATGGAACCTCGGCATTACATTTAGCCCTAATTGCGTTAGGGATAGAAAAAGGTGATGAAGTAATTATTCCTGCATTTACTTTTGCAGCCACGATTAATGCGATTCTATACGTAGGAGCTACACCTGTAATGGTAGATGTTTATAAAGAGATCTGGACAATAGATGCTGAATTGTGCGAAAAAGCCATAACGAAAAGAACAAAAGCAATTATCCCTGTGCATATCTATGGACATCCTTGTAACATGGAAAAGTTGACTGAGATTACAAGAAAGCATGAGTTATTTCTTGTGGAGGATTGTGCTGAAGCCCATGGTGCGAAATATAAAGACAAAAAAGTTGGGTCTTTTGGCGATATCAGTTGTTTTTCGTTTTTTGGCAATAAAATAATAACTACTGGTGAAGGTGGGCTGTGTCTAACAAATTCAATGATTCTGAATGAGAAAATGAGAGTTTTACGCGATCATGGAATGAGTAAGAAAATCAGGTATTGGCATGAAAGAATTGGGTATAATTATAGAATGACCAATTTACAGGCATCCATAGGGGTTGCACAAATGGAAGAAATGGAGAACATATTAATCAAACGTGCTAATATTAAAAATTACTATAGACAATTATTAAAGAAAAAAGATTATATCGTATTGAAACCAGAAAATGAAATTATTGATAGTGTAAACTGGTTATTTTCATTTCTTATCGAAGGAGATGAAAATATTGAATTAAGTGTCATGCAGGATAAATTGCAAGTCAAAGGTATTGAAAGTAGAAGGTTATTTTATCCACTTTATCAAATGCCGCCTTATAAGGAATTTAATGTAAATTATCTTAAAAACACAGAAGAAATATCTAAGAAAGGGATTAGTTTACCAACTTTTAATGACCTTAAATATGAGGAAATTGATTACATCGTGAAATCATTTACGCAGATCATAGAGGAAAATTAGCATGGAAGTATTAGGAATAATTCCAGCAAGAGGCGGAAGCAAGGGAATTCCCGGAAAGAATATAAAGTTATTGTCAGATAAACCATTGATTGATTACTCAATAAAAGCAGCTCAAAATTCAAAGTTACTAAACAAATTTATTGTTTCCACTGATTCCGATGAGATTGCAAATATCTGCAAACTCAGTGGAGCAGAAGTTCCTTTTATACGACCTGAAGAATTTGCCAGAGATGATACACCTGATCGACCAATGATATTGCATGCATTAGAATACTTGAAGGAAAATCAGAATTATATTCCTGATATGGTTGTTTTACTAAGACCGACTACACCCTTTAAGACAGGAGCAATAATTGATGAGTGCATTACAAAGCTGTGTGAAAATAAAGAATATTCAAGTTTAAGAACAGTAACACAAACAGAGGGAGTTCATCATCCATATTGGATGTTTAGCAATAAAGATGGCTTTCTTAAAACATTCATAGATGGTATAAACTTAACCGAATATCATAGGAGACAACTTCTTCCGGAATGTTATCGGTTGAATGGAGTCGTTGATGTCTTAAGAACTGATAATTTACTGAAATATAATGATATATACGGTGATAAAGTAGGGTATATTAGCTTATCAGAATATGATTCAATTGACATAGATAACCAATTTGATTTTGATTTATGCGAATATATATTAAGAAATGTAAAAAGTAAAATCAGCGGACTTTGTCCGAATGTAAAATTGAAAATTGGTGAAGCTTACGCTTCATCTAAAACAAAAGTAAGAGAAGAGATAAATGAAAGTAGTAAAATTAAATATATTTAACAGAATGTTAAATCACCTGTTTTGTTGATAAAGCTATGATTTAAAACACCCAAAAGGTTTCAAGGAAAAAATGAATCGCTCAGGTTAGGTATTATTTAAAGAGGTTTAATGGTATTTTTAATATCAAACATAAAAATACCCAAAGCAAGGCATTTGGGTCAGCTCTGGTTTAGAGGAGATTTTATTTATTCAGAAAACTCAGCTAACATATTAGAGGGGCACATCCTGAAACCCGAGAAATTCAATATTAAAGATTTTTTATATAGCCATCTAAATAATGAGCAATGCGTGGGAATTGATACATTATTAAAAAGGAATTTTAATTATGAGTAAACAATTTAATATTGAGGATTTTTTAGCTTTTGAGATAAAGTATAAACTGTTTACTCGAAAGTATAAAAATTTACACTACTGGGCATATATCCGATTTATCCTTTATTATGAAATATATAGAGAAAAACATTCAATAGGTCCCAACCAGTCAAGCATATTTAACTATACAAAGCTCCAAAAAATATTTATTGTCATCAAAAATATTGGTTGGGCACTAATTCGCAATCCTTTTTTGTATAAGGGCAAAAGGGAGCTCTTGATCTTTAATCAGCAAAGACGGGTAATGCTTGGGCGAGAGTATGTTGACCCTCTGTTTGACACCTGGGTCAAGCAAGAAAAATCATTTTCATACGTGATGTTAGAGGATAATCATTTGGGAACGCATTTTCCCGTATCTGATAAAAATAATTTACTCTATCTTGATTACTTTATACTTCTAAGGAAAATAGTAAGAAGCTTTTTAAGAGTTAATACTACCAATTTAGCCAATGAAATATGTGATTTGATAGAATCTGAATTTTACGTAAAAATCAATAAGAAGCAATTGTCTTTTAAGCTGGATTCACTTTACGTGGAAAATCAATATCTGAGAGCTCTTTATAAAAAATTATTAGTAAGGTATATGCCAAGAGCCTTGCTCATTAATTGTTATTATAATTTTACAAAAATGATATTTATTGAATTAGCTCATGAAATGAAAATTCCTGTCATTGAATTTCAACACGGTTCAATGGGAAAGGAGCATTTAGCATATAACTATCCAGAGGACATAAGAATAAATTCTTTTCCTGACTATATATTTGTTTGGGCAAAGTTCTGGAAGGATATAACAAGATTTCCAATAGAGAAAGACAAAGTAATCGTTACAGGCTATCCCTTTTTCGAACAACGAATAATAGATGAAAAAGAAAAATTAAATAAGAAGACAAATATAAAACCGGTAATACTATTTATATCTCAAGGAACCATTGGCAAAGATTTAAGCAAAATAGCTGTTGAATTATTTTCTATGGAAAAAGAAAACTATGATATTATATATAAATTGCATCCAGGTGAATACCACCAATGGAGAAAAAAATATCCCTGGTTAGTTTCATCTGGAATCAAAGTTATTGATAACAGTAACAAAGATATTTATCAGTTTTTTTCTGAAATTGATATTCAGATCGGAGTATATTCTACTGCTTTGTTTGAGGGATTAGGGTTTGATTTATTAACAATCATAGTTCAATTACCTTTTTCAAGTTTGATGGAAGATGCTTATCAGCAGGGATATGTACTAAAAGCCAAAGACTGTTTTGACATTGTTGAAATACTTAAAAGCCAACAGAGGAAGAAGAAATTTACAGAAAACAAATTTTGGGAACCTGATAGTGTGAATAAGATCACTGAAAGCCTTCATGTGATACTCAATAATCAAAATGATAATCAATCATAATACGGAAAACATCAAATAACTATGATAAAAAAGATCAGGAGTTCCATCAAACAGTCTTTTTACTACGGGATCGGTAATGTCGCAGTTAAATTTGTGGGATTGATATTACTGCCGATATATTCCCGTAAGTTTGCTATTGAAACCTATGGCTTATTAGCTTTATTTGAAGTTTTTGCTGAAATTGTTATTGCGTTTTCATCTTTAGGAATTATGGGTGGATTTAACCGTTGGTATTGGGATCAAGATTGTCAAAGTAAACAGAAGTCTTTGTTTTTTACAACTCTGCTGTTTTCAATATCATCTACATCAATTTTTTTATTAGTTTCCTCCTGGATTATTTGCCATTATTCGATGCCGATATTTAGTGTTGAAATCGGTACTGGCTTGATGTTGATTTATTTAATCAATATATTCTTTCGTGTTATAGTGAATCGATTTTTGCAGCTATTGCAAATAAGACAATTAGTTAAAAAACAGACCAAATATGTATTGCTAAATATGGGAGTAGTACTAATAAGCACTTTATTTTTTATCTTGGTGCTTAACATGAATTTAGAAGGTATATTCTTAGGACAGATATGTGGAAACCTTATAGTTATTATTTTAATTCTTCCCACCATCTTAAGCGAGATGGAATTTAAAATTGAGTGGAAGCTCCTGAAAAAAATTATAGTTTATTCTTATCCTTTGGCAATTTCCGGTGTAATGTCAATAGTTATGACACTTAGTGATCGATTTATATTGAAGCATTTCTTTACTTTAGGAACAGTAGGACAATATTCGCTGGCATATAAGATTTCCAGCATGGTAAAATTATTTGTGGTGAGGTCATTTTTAAAGTCATACAGCTCTAAATATTATCTTGAAATAAATGATGAGATGCATAACAAGTTTTTCTACAAATCAGTTACTTATTTCACTTTTATATCTATATACAGTACTTTAGTTCTTTGTGTTCTAAGTGGATTGTTAATAAAGGTTTTACTTAATAACGAAAATTATATTGACTCACTAATTATTGTTCCATATTTATTGATCGGAATAGTGTTGGAAGGCATACGTGCCATGTTAACGATGCCGTTGATGAAACTAAATAAAACAAAAATTATTTCATTAGTTTCGATTGGTAGTGGATTGTTAAACGTAATATTGAATTTTTTGCTTATTCCCTTTATGGGATCAATTGGGGCGGCTTTAACAACTGCTATTTCTAAAGCAGTTGCTGTCACTATATTTTTGATCTACAATAGAAAGTATGGATATCGCGATTATGAGGTTGTCAAATACCTAAAAGCAATTTTTGTAGGTGCTGGATTGATCTATATCTGGATAATTATCCCTGAATTATGCATCTTTCTAAGAATTGTAATTGATCTGATTATACTTATTTTGTATCCGGTAATTTTAAATTTTATCGGTTTTTTTGAAAAAAGCGAGATAAAAATGATTAAACAATCTTATGTTAAATGGAGTAAGCTGTCTAATATTGTAGCTCATTTCAAAGGGAAATAAATTGCTTGCTGCAGTGTAATTACACAATAGTTAAGTTACAGCTTATTAAGCAGATAAGTTATTTTAGGGATTAAAGTACTTAATAATATTTTTGGAGCGCTTATATTTAAATGAAAAATTATCATAAATAGAGATGCTGGATACTGAGGGCTTAAGCCAAACAAATATAGCCAAATACCTATTTTTATCTAAAACAACAGTGATGAAAATGTATTTGAATTTAAGTCTCGTAGAAGTTAAATGGATACTGCTTTCCAAATCCAGACTAATTAAATTCGATATAGCTATAAATTTTATAAAATATGGATTTTCACGGATAGAATATATACCAGAGGTTATGAATTTGAAGTCCAGTAAATTGTATCCTCTTATTACTTTCAAAAATCATATTTAGCAATTTTTTCTTCATTGCAGGTAGAAATGCATGAAGTTTCTTTTCATATTTTTCCGACCGGTTATTTTCTAATATTAATTCACCCAATACGAATTGCTATAAATCCAGATTGCTATAGTAAATATACTACGAAGGGAAAAGTTTTGCTAATTTAAGAATAATTTTATTGCCAGTTATTTGGTATACTGATAAATTCGTAATGTTATTATATCCTTTTAGTTAGGGGTTTTTAAGAATATTGAAAAATAACATGGGAGTAAACAGATGAATAAAGAGAAAAAGGTGACATGGATTAGTCGATCTAAAAGTAAAAGTTTTATACACCAATGGAGAAATTTGCTGCTTTTTACACTGTGTTTTGTACTGATTTTAATTATCCTATTTCCTATGGCATTTAAAGGTTTGCGTCCAGGTGGCGTTGACGTATTGGGTTCCATAGGTTCATTACACCAGATACGTGAATATCATAAAAAAACCGGTGAAGACGTACTTTGGAATACTAATATATTTTCAGGGATGCCTATATATCATCGTAATAGCGGCAAAGCATTCAGTTTTGATTCCATTATACATCGTTATTTTGCCAAAATTATCTATTTGAATATCTGGCTTTATCTGGTGGGATTTATCGGCATGTTCTATTTGCTGAGATTTTTTAAGCTGAGCTGGTGGACTTCGGCTTTCTGTGCTTTGGGGTTTATTTTGATCCCACACTATATGTCCATACTCTCAATTGGTCATTTTCAGAAATTCCGCCCGGTAATGTATATGCCCTTAGTTATTTTCTTCTTTGTCAGTTTTATTAATAAAAAGAATCTGTTATGGCTGATCGGATTTATATTTAGTTTCTCAGTTCAAATTCGCACACATCATTATCAGGTGATATTTTACCAGATCATTATCCTGGTTTTTCTGGGTCTTTTTTATCTGATAAATCTGATCAGGGAAGGGAAAATAAATGTTTTAGTTAAAAAGATACTGCTGCTGATCCCAGCCTGCGTACTAATTATTGGTATGGTAGCTCAGCCATTATTCGTAGCAGGGGAATATACTCCATATTCCATTCGAGGAGGTACAGGAGAAGAGGGTTCCAGCGGATTGGATACAAGTTATGCAACCAGTTGGTCGATGCATCCGCTGGCGATTTTTAATTGGACAATGCCCCGCTTTTTTGGTGGTACTTCTCAGGAAACTTATGAAGGCGGTGCTGTACCTCAGCTTACAGGGAAGAAGATACCGGGTTACTGGGGTTATATGCCCTTCACGCAGACTTATGATTATATTGGGATAATCCTGGCATTTCTGGCACTCACGGGTTTGATAGCAAACTGGAAAAAGCCTGTTATCAAGCTATTCAGCGGATTATTTTTACTATGTCTGCTGCTTTCATTCGGCAGACATTTTCAGGCTTTCTATAATATATTTTTCTTGTATGTGCCGGCTTTTAATAAATTCCGAGTACCGGCAATGTTGCAGCTTGTAATGTTCCTGCTGACTGTTATTTATGCCGGTTTTGGACTGGAGAGTATCTTCAAGGGTGATATTAAGCTGAAAAAAACGATCATTATTGTAACGGTCTTATTAGTGCTTTCAGGATTAGTTCCCTATTTATTTGGTGGTTCATTTCAAATGATAAAGGGAGATGAAATTTCTCAGTACGGCGCTGACACTGCAGGATTGATTGCCTCAGCCCGTCTTGATATGATGCATTCTGACGGATTAAGATTGATTTTATACACTTTAGCCTGTGCCGTGATCACCTGGCTATTCCTTACTAAAAAGCTGAAGCCTGCACTATTTATGATAATACTTCTGGGTTTGATGTTATCAGATCAGGTGCCGTATATGATCAAAGCTGAGGGGGAATTGAATAATCCCAAAGCCTTGGAAAATTCACATTTTCGCATGACAAATACTGATAAGAAGTTATTACAGGATACAGGTTATTACCGTGTTTTTCCTCTTACGGAGAATCCCTTCAATTCCAATGATTATTCATATTATCATAATTCCATTGGTGGGTATAATGCAGCTAAACTAAGGATATATCAGGATATTATCGAATCATGTTTATATAAAGGAAGCGATCCTCAGTTGCCCTTGAACTGGAATATTCTCAAGATGCTGAATACTAAGTATATCATCAGTTCTCAGGCATTACCGGAAGATCATCTGATCCTGCATTATTATGACAAATCAAAGCAGATGATCACCTATTTGACAGATTTTGAAGCGAAACCAGCCTGGTTTGTGACAGAGTATGAGGTTAAGCCTGATAGAGAAGAGCGCTTTGATGCTCTAAATGATCCGCAATTTGATGCTTATCAAACAGCGATTCTGGAAGAAGATCCCGGGATAAATATTACAATGCCCAATGATAGTTCAATAGAGCTGGAAGAAGCATCTTATAATTATATAAAATACAAAGTTTCTCATGATGTCCCTGCTCTTTTTGTGGCTTCAGAAATATATTATCCTAAGGGCTGGAAATGCTATGTTGATGGAACGGAAGTGGCTATCTATAAAACGGATCACGTATTGCGTTCAGTATTTCTTGATCAGCCGGGTGAGCAGGAAGTGATCTTTAGATTTGAACCAGAAACATATCTGAGATACCTGGCTATTTCCCAAATATCTCACGCAATTGCCTGGTTACTGCTGGCGGGATTAACAGTATATTATATCATCCGGAAAAGGAAGAATAAAGTATCATAAGATGGAGAAGCTGATATCAATAATAGTACCGGTTTACAATCGGGCTGATGAGATAAAGGATTTTCTGGGATCATTTTGCAGTCAGACAGTTCAGACAGGCTTTGAGATCATAATAGTTGATGATGGTTCCACAGATGAACTTGATCAGGTATTGGAGAATTTTACTGAGAGGTTGGCAATTCGCTGTTTTCACCAGCAAAATCAGGGTCCTGGAGCTGCGCGTAATCGAGGAATGGCAGAAGCTGAAGGTGAATTGATGGTATTTATAGATTCTGACTGCACAGTACCGAATGATTATATCAATCAATTGCAGCAGGCACTTGATCAAGAAAATTTTGATGCCTTTGGCGGTCCTGATACGCAGCGGGATGATTTCCCTCCATTTTTGAAAGCGGTTAATTATTCCATGACATCTTTTATCGGAACAGGGGGTACGCGAGGTTCTGCCAAAGGTAGTGTCGCTAAATATTATCCCCGCAGTTTTAACATGGGGATCCGCAGAAGAGTATATGATAAGATAGGTGGCATGAATGATCTCAGGCATGGACAGGATATGGAATTTTCCAACCGGATCTATAATGCAGGATTTAAAATTATTTTTCTACCTGATCTCAAGGTTTTTCATAAACGGCGTACAAATCTCAGGCGATTTTATAAGCAGATATTCAATTGGGGCGTAACGAGAATTAATCTGGGAACAATAGACCCTCAGATGTTGAAACCGGTACATGCTTTACCTGCAATAATACTGCTTATATTTCTGGTAACAGTGTCAGGCAGCATTTGGTTAAGGAACCTGCGTTATCTACTCTTATTTGAAGTAGCAATGGGGCTGATAATTGCCTTATTTTCCTTTATCCAGTCTTCTGTTCGAAATCATTCTCTGCTGGTGGGGATATTGTCCGTGATCACATTATTCACTCAAGTGCTGGCATACGGTATGGGATTTATAACTGGCTCGATCAAGAAGATATTTTTGCCACATGGAGCCTGGGTTTCAGGATTCACCCGTAAATATTATAAATAAAAAAAAGCACTCCCCCGAAATTGATTGCAATTGTGTCAGAGCTGAATTATTACATTAATCCATTCTCATTAACCACCAACTTTAGTTGGTGGAATATATATACGAACGATGTGTAGTCACTTTAGTGACTTCAATATATTTTATATATAATTATGTAATTATCAAATAAATAATTTAAGGATAGATTTCTAAAAGTGGCTGAAGCCACTATATGTTTATGTTATATTCCGCTCACCCGATTAAAAATCGGGTGTTAATGAGATTGAGAAAATTAACAACTGAGATGATGTTTAACTTATATAATATCATATTGTTAGACAATATAATTCCCAAAAGCAGGGGGACTATTGTATAAAAAAAACCTCCCGGATGGGAGGTTTAATTAATATTACACCAGAGTGATCAGTTATTTACCCTTGATAGCCTCTATAGGGCAGGCAACTTTGCATTTTCCACAATTGATGCAGGCATCGGTGATGATATATTGTTCTTCACCTTCTTCAATAGCAGATATGGGGCACACATCCAGGCAGATACCGCACATGATGCACTCGCTGGTGATAAAATAATAGACTTTTTTCTCATTCTTTTTATCCATTTGAGTTAAACTTCCATAATTTCGTTTTCTTTAGTTTTTGCAACTTCCGAGATCTTATCAGTCCATTTATCAGTGATCTCCTGAATTTTTTTCATCCCGAGTTTGAGATCATCTTCAGTAATATCACTTGATTTTTCCTTATTTTTGAGATCATCATTAGAGTCACGTCTAATGTTTCTAACAGCAATTTTCCCTTCTTCAGCCATTTTTTTAACCTGCTTCACGATGTCTTTTCTGGTTTCTTCTGTAAGCGGTTGAAAGGGAAGCCTGATAACGTTTCCGTCATTTTCCGGAGTAACCCCGATATTCGAAGCCAGGATAGCCTTTTCGATCAAGGGAAGTGAAGTTTTATCCCATGGTTGAATAACAATTAATCTTGGCTCAGGGATAGTGACATTGCAAAGCTGTTTGATTGGTGACTGCTGTCCATAGTAATCGATCGAAATATTATCCAGGGCAGCAGTATTTGCTCTGCCGGTTCTGGTTGTAGCGAATTTCCTGAGTACAGCATCATAAGCTGCTTCCATATTCAGGTCAAATTCGAGAATTATTTCATCCATCATAAAAGAACTCCTTTGGGGCAATCACCCCGATTGATCTCAGGCATGCACAAGTGTGCCGACTGAGGGCTCCAGAATAGCCTTAAGTATCATTGCCGGGTCAGAGATATTAAATATCTTGATGGGCATCATATTATCCCTGGCAAGTGAAAAGGCTGTCATATCCATGATCTGCAGCTGATCGGCAAGTGCCTGATCATAAGTTACATCTTTAAGCAGTACGGCATCTTTATTCTTTTTAGGATCAGAAGTGTAAACTCCATCGACCTTAGTACCTTTAAGGACAAGGTCTGCATTCAATTCAACCGCTCTCAGAACCGCTGCTGTATCTGTGGTGAAAAAAGGATTCGAAGTTCCGGCGCAAAAGAAACAGATATTTCCTTTATTAAAAGAATGAAGAGCAGTTTCTGCCGTAAAAAATCTTACTATCTTATCACATTGAACAGCCGAGAATATTTCAGCCCGGTGGTTCTTTGTATTTAATATATCCGCCATCAGAAGCGTATTTTGAATAGTTGACAGCATGCCAATATTATCAGCGGTAGAGCGGGTGATTTTATCACCAAGAGAGGATGAACCCCTGAAAATATTACCGCCACCAATCACAACACCAATCCGGAAACCCTGGTTTCGAACAGAGATGATACCCTCAGCGAGTTGCTCAACAATATTATAATCAAAGCCGAAACCACGCTTACCGGCAAGTATTTCACCGGAGAGTTTAAGTATTACGCTACCAGGTTTAAAGACTGACATGATCAAGCACCGAGTGAGAATCTGACAAATCTGCTTATCTGGATATTTTCACCCAACGTCACAATGGCGTCAGTAATAATGTCCTGAACAGTTCTATCAGGGTCTTTTACAAATTCCTGGCTGAGCAGGCAATTGGTCTTTTTGTATTTATTAATCTGACCTTCCACAATACGATCAACGATTTTTTCCGGTTTGCCATCATTAAGAGCCTTATTGCGATAAATCTCTGATTCCTCATCGATTTTGGATTGATCGAGTCCGGATTCATCAATTGCCAGAGGATTAGTTGCAGCAATATGCATAGCTATATTCTTACACAATTCCACAAATATTTCATTACGGGCTACAAAGTCAGTTTCGCAATTCATTTCCAGTAAAACACCAAGTTTACCATTGGCATGAATATATGAATATATAAGACCCTCACGGGTTGTTCTTTCGGCTTTTTGGGCGGCTTTGCTGATACCTTTTTCTCGCAGATATTTCACAGCAGCTACACGATCGCCATTAGTTTCCTGGAGCGCCTTTTTACAATCCATCATGCCGGCTCCAGTGGTTTTTCTTAATTCCATTACATCTTTTGCAGATATATTCATTATTAAACTCCTTTCAAATCTATTCTGTAATATAAAATCAGATAAAGGGGACTGAAAAACTGATCTTCCAGTCCCGTTAAAATATTTTCTAAGAACCTTCAGGTTCGTTATTTTCTTTTTCTACGTCAGCTTCGGTTTCTGTCTGCTCAGTTTTGGCTTTTGCATCGGCATCGGGATCACTGGCACCTTCTGTAAGAATACCACGTCCTTCAATAATTGCATTTGCCATAATATCACTGATCAAATCAATTGCCCTGATAGCATCATCATTAGCAGGGATCACATAATCTACGAGATCGGGGTCGCAGTTTGTGTCAACCATTGCCACGATTGGGATACCAAGTTTACGGGCTTCATTGATAGCGATACTTTCTTTCATAATATCAACTATAAACACGGCTCCTGGAAGTACATCCATAGCACGGATACCGCCCAGAGCATTGTTGATCTTTACAAATTCTTTGCCGAGTTTGTTATGTTCAAGCTTAGTGAACTGACTGATAGTGCCATCTTCGACGATCTGTTCATAATAATCCAGCTTTTCAATCCTTCTGCGGATAGTTTTCATATTTGTGAGCATTCCACCATACCAGCGGTTTGCCACAAAGAAAGATGCTGATTTTTTAGCTGCATTTCTTATCGCGTCTTTTGCCTGCTTCTTTGTGCCGACAAAAAGAACACTTTGACCATTGGTGACTGTCTCACGAATGAACATAAAAGCTTCATTCACAGCGTCCAATGTTTGTTTAAGGTCAAGAATATGGATACCATTTCTTTTAATAAAGATATACTTATCCATCTTGGGATTCCATTTATAGGTCTGATGACCAAAGTGAACCCCGCTTTCGAGAAGTTGCTTCATAGTTACAACTGACATACTATCTCCTTAATACGGTTATAATACCACAGGCCTCGGGCAATACAATCCACCATCCGGTGAACACCGCTTTGCCGTGAACAGGTCTGTTTGAGTTGCCATCATGGCTGTTTAACGTTTTGAGAACTGGAATCTTTTACGTGCTTTAGGCTGACCGGGTTTCTTGCGTTCAACCATACGAGGGTCACGAGTAAGGAATCCACCTTTTTTCAGGGTACCGCGTAATTCTTCATCGTACTTTAACAAAGCACGTGAAATACCGTGTCGGATTGCTCCGGCTTGACCGGAAAGTCCACCACCGCGAACATTGACCTTAATATCTACCTTATCAGAAAGGCTTACGATATTAAGTGGCTGTTCTACAACCATTTCCAAAGTTTCGCGTGAAAGATAATTCTTCATAGTTCTGCCGTTTGCGGTACGCTTGCCTGTCCCTGGGGTAAGTCTTACCCGGGCAACTGCATTCTTCCTGCGACCAATTGCATCAAAATACTGCATTAAATTTCCTCCTAATCAAGTGTAAGTGATTCAGGCTTCTGTGCCTGATGTGGGTGATTTTCACCAGCATAAACTTTTAGCTTCTGAAACAACTGTCTGCCGAGGATATTCTTGGGTAACATACCTTTCACTGCATGACGAATGATCTCTTCCGGCTTCTCTGCCATCATCCGCTTGTAGGATATAGTTTTTAACCCATCCGGGTAACCGCTGTAACGCTGGTAAGTCTTCTGCAATTCTTTATTGCCAGTAAGACGAACCTTTTCTGCGTTGATCACGATCACAAAATCCCCAGTATCCAGATTGGGCGCAAAATAAGGCTTGTTCTTGCCTCGTATCACACTTGCCACTCGCGTGGCAAGACGACCCAATACCTGGTCAGTCGCATCAACTATGTACCAATCTTGCTGGATTTGATCCGCTTTTGGTATCAATGTTTTCATTTCGACTCCTTTATATAACTTTCGAGACAGCAAAAATTTTATTAACCTGTTTTACTGTCAAGGGTTTAATGATGATATTAATTCATCTTCAACCTATATAAGCCCTGAATAACCCGTAAGTCCTATACAACCTATAGGTACTATACCCCTGATTTCAGAACTTAGATGAGGTAGAAATTTCAATATATATTTCCTGAAACACTCTCCCAAAAACAGCCTGTCAAGAACCAAACAGGCGTAACAACAAAGCACAATCTAACAAAAAAATGTCACTATGTGCTTTGTTGTTCCACTTCCCGGCCACCTTAAGACAGGGAAGATAGCTAAAGATATGATAAATAGTAGGATATGCAGTGATATGGCAAGTTTACATAATATTCAAGTTAAAATAAGATTAAATTGCATAATTAAGATATTATTTGGGGGTAAACGTTAAAAATGTTAAATCTGGTAAGTAAAACCAATTTACAGAGATTGATAGACATGTTTCCGGGAGGGAAAACACCGGGTTTTTCAAAAGTGTATCAGGCGGATGAAATGAAAGGTGAGAAATAGAGAAAAATAGAGAATGATAACCTCGGCAGCAGAAAATAAACTTGTCAGGAAAAAAGGATTGCCAGAAATTTCAGATGAATAAAATTTGCATGCTGGAGGCAAGATGGGAAGTAGATCTGTGATACTGGTGATACTGCTTATAATAATACTGGCCGGGATAATTTTGTTTGATCAATTGCGGATAGGACGGCTGGAAGACACTTTAAGCAAGATAATGATACTATCCTACAGTGGAGATTCTCTGGTAGTATATCATCCCCTGAAGCTGGAAGAGAACGAGCTGTTCGTCACGCCTTCATTTGTAGATAATTTTACAAAATATAAATCACCTTTCTGGGATGGTATCCGGGGAGATAACAGGAGTTTTCAAAATCTGATCAATGAATATGTACATAATCGGAATCAGGATCATTATGGGTGTCCGCGTTCAGGCAAAGGTATCAAGAGAATACATGAAGGTATCGATTTATTTGTTCCGGAAAACACCGAGGTTTATCCCCTGGGAGATTATGGGGTAGTGATTGACGTGAGTCATAATCCCAACCATCTGGAATGGGTAGAGGGTGAGAATGAGAAAGGTGAACTGGACAGTATTCAGGTGGAATATGGCAAGATAGTGAAGGTATTATATCCTGAGGGATTGATCTCGACCTATGTTCATTTGAATAAGGTGAATGTGGATATAGGAGATGAAGTACATGGAGATACAGTTTTGGGATTAACAGGAGTAACTGGGAATCTGGTGCGCTCGGGCAAGGCATCGCATCTGCATCTGGAATTACGTTATCTGGATGGCAGTTCATTTGATCCGCGTCACCGGCTTCATTATCGAGGCACATCATTTGCGGATTTTGTGAAGATGTTGAAGATGTGAGTCGTGAGTCGTGAGTCGTGAGACGTGAGACGGGAGACGGGAGACGGGAGACGGGAGAAGTGAGAAGATAGGAGTTTTATAAATGAGTAAATTAATTTTGATCGTGATAATGTTGATAAGTGTGGTATTTATTTTTGCAGAGGCTAAATTTGCTCCGGCATTACGGGAATATGATTTTGGTGAGATCTATGAGAAAGATGGACCGGTGAAATACAGTTTTGAATTTACCAATACCGGGGATGAGCCATTGCTGCTGATAGACGTTCATGCCGGCTGAGGCTGCACAACACCCAGTTGGTCAACTGGAGATGTTTTACCCGGAGAGAAGGGATTTGTGATGATAGAATTTGATCCGAAGAATCGGAGCAAAGTATTTCATAAATCAGTGCGGGTAACCACAAATGGTAATCCCCGGGAAGCGGTGTTGCGGATCAAGGGATATATAATCCCCGATCCTACGAATTTGCGTAAGCGGGTTGGAGATTTACAGATAACCCGGGCGGAATTCAATTTTAGCGAGATTTTGGATACGGAAACGAAACTGGATTCGCTAATGATCAAAAATGATGGACCAGCCGAGATGTCATTGAAGTTAGAAGAAGATGAGATCCCCCCAAATATGGAAATAATAATTGACCAGCCGGAATTAGGGGTGGGGGAAACCACCTTTATTCATAGTAAAATATGGGGAGATAAAACGGGTAAATATGGTTTCAGCCGGGCGCGGGTGAAGTTCTGTGATGACAATAATCCCCAGAAGACACTTGGTAATCTTCAGATCACTTGGTCACAAAAAGAGGATTTTGGTGCCTGGACCAATGAACAGAAGTCAGTAGCACCGGGTTTGAGATTCAAGCAGACAACATATAATTTTGGGGAAGCCAGTTACACTGAAGATATAATCTGCGAATTTTCTTTCAGTAATCGGGGCAAGAGCGATCTGATCATCAGAGATATTCGGTTGTCAAGCTTTGTGGAGATATTGAGTTATGATGAGAGTGTTCCTGCGGGAGGAGAGGGGAAATTGTCATTTAAGATCAATCTTGAACGGGCAGTAGGAGATTTTATCAGATATGTGACCGTGATCACGAATTGTCCTACCCAGAGCAGCAAAAGATTGACCATAAAAGGGAAAGTTATTGACAAATAATTGAGCAGATATTTAATTTGGTAGAGTAGAGTAAAGAGATCAATTAGAGAGAAGAGAGAGATATATAGCAATTAAACCAGAATGAGTAGTATGATTTTTGACCTGTGAGGGGTCGTAATTTTAATCAAATGGGAGAAAAATATCAAAATAATAGTGAGAGCAGTATATTCTGTGCAGGGAGCAGAGAATTAATTTGTAAGGTAATGTTATTGTGGTAGTTATGAGATTGGCTATAAGGAGTGATAAATGGCGTGTAATTTTGGAAGGGAGTGTAATCAATGAAGATAGCGAATTATCGATGTAGAGAGGATATGGGTTAGTCTGGAAATAATGAATAATAATTATTTGACAGTTTTTTTAAAAAATGGAAAAAAGGTAAGAGGGAATAATAAGAGTTCTAAGAATGGGAAAGTAATGGAAGTAAGGAAAAAAATATGAGGAGCCAAGTGGAAGAAAATTGATAATGAGAAACATTTTAGGAATAGAAGTCAGGCAAAGAGTAAGAAAAAGTTTAATCGCCACTATCGCAATGAAGTTGGAGCGGGAGGAGTACCCTTCTGCTTCTAAAGAAGACCCAAAAAAAATGAAAAAGTTAATTTTCAATTTCAAAGGAGAGACTTTATGAAAAAGTTGATTATTGCAGTATTACTGGTTTGCGTAGGATTACTAATAGCAGACCCGATTCCAATTGGAGAAGGCATGGAAACAGGTACCTATCTTCCAATGGAACCTTATTATGGTTACACCTATTCACAGGTAATTTATACCGCAGATGAAATAGGTGGAGCAGTTGACATCGAGAATGTAGCCTGGCATTTTAATGGAAACAGTGCCTGGGTAGAAGACTGTACAATTTATATGGGACACACAACTCTTGATGAGTTTGGTGTATATCCGAGCTGGATGCCACTAACAGAACTGACAGAAGTCTGGACTGGTGGATTTTCAGTAATGGATTTTGATCACTGGGTAACAATAGAGCTTCAGAACATTTTTGCCTATAATGGAACAGATAATCTGGTAATAGCATTAGATGCTAATACCCCGGGTTATCACAGTTCATTGGACGAGTTTTATGGATCTACAACAACCCTGAACCGTTCAATTTATTTCTGCAGTGATTCAAATAATCCTGATCCTGCTAATCCTCCTACCGGGACTTACAGAGATGATCCTAATCCTATAGAAGAAGCTCATCCTACAGACAAGGAAGTAATGAGAGCAGCAGGTGTTCAGCCATACATAGCTAATATCATTCTTAATAATGATGCAGTTATGCCGAGTGGATTTGTATCTGGAGAAGTTGTTGATTTCGATACCAATGCTCCCATCGAGGGTGCTACTGTATTAGTCGGTAATTTTTCAGGGACAACAGATGCTACGGGATTTTATGAAGTCGAAGTAATGGTTGAGGGTACCTATGATGCAATAGCATCAGCATACGGATATTTCAATAGTACCGTTTCAGGCGTAGAAGTAATATTCGATCAGACAACTACAGTAGATTTTGCTCTGGAAGTATTTGAGACAGCGGGAACAAGCTGTGCAGATCCTTATGTGATAGATGCCTTACCTTTTGTTGAGACAGGAATGACCACAGAAGGATTTGGAAATGATTATACCAGCACCATGGCTTGTGCAAGCTATTACATGGGTGGTGATGATTTTGTATTTGCTTATACACCAGAAGAAAATATGTCGGTAGATATTGCATTAACAAATACAGATACCTATACAGGACTTTTTGTAATCCAGGGATTTGTAGATGATCCAACAGCAGTATGCGTAGCTCAGGCTGGGGCTTCTGCAGGTAACCCCATGTTAGAAGACGTGATCTTACCAATGGGTGAGACTTATTATATAGTAGTATCAACCTGGCCAGCACCATATTTTACTCCCTTTGATATTGCAATAACAGCTAATGAACCACCAACATTTGGAAGTCTGGATGGAACAGTGACAGCACTTGATGGCGGAGCAGCAATTGAAGGTGCTGTAGTAACTGCTGGTGGATTTAGCGAAATAACAGATATAAATGGATATTACATGTTCGCAGGTCTGGAAAGCGGTTTATATGATGTATCAGTAATGGCTGATGGATATTATGGAGCAACTGAGATGGGTGTAGAGATTCTGGAAAATCAGACTACTACAGTTGACTTTGCTCTGGAAGTATTTACAGATACTGGTGACACGATTTTGGATCCCATCGTAATTGATGCTTTCCCATATTTCATGTCAGGAGATATTTCTCTTTATACAGATTACAGTACAGGAGCTGGTTTAGAAGGCTCACGTGCAGGACAGGATATTTTCTACGAGTTCACAGTTACAGAACCATCTATTATGGATCTTCACAGTTGCGGATCAGAATTTGATACATATATGCACTTATATGACAGTGCATATACACGTATTGCCTATGATGATGATGGCTGCAGCAGTTGGGGTTCAGGTAGCACTATGGCTTCATGGATCAATGATGGTAATGGCTTCTTAGTTCAACCAGGAACCTATTATATCTGTAATGAAGGATATTCATTTGTTGCCGGATATAGATATTTTGAATCTCATTTTGATATATTGCCACCTCCACCAATGGGAAGCATTGATGGAACAGTGACAGACCTTGTAACCGGCGAACCAATAGTCGGAGCAAATGTGACAATAGACGGTACAACCCTGATGACAGATGATATGGGATATTATATGTTAACTCTGGAGTTAGGATTTTATGATATAGCAGTTTCCTTAACTGGTTATAATCCTGATGGAGCTACAGGAGTGGAAGTGCTTGAAGATCAGACAACTACAGTCGATTTTGCACTTGATCCAATTACAGGTGTAGTATTTGAGCTTACAAGCGATTCCTGGGGATACGAATGCACATGGAACGTGTGGGATGTAGCGAATAGTGAACTTGTTTGGGCAGCTGATTGGACATTCCCAGGCAATAATATGACAATGACCGTATCAGAAGATCTTCCTGATGGCAGTTATATAGTATATGTACATGACAGTTATGGAGATGGTGGTACATCAGGTATCGTCAGTAAAGAAGGCGTGGTACTTGTAGAATGGTTAGGTGGAGATTATGGATATGAAGGTGAATTCCCATTCATCTTAGGACCAATATTATTTGGTGGACTGGAAGGAATAGTAACCGACAACTTTACAGGCAATCCAATTGACGGAGCCACTATTATGTGTGGTGGATATTCTGGAATGTCAGATGCTACAGGATATTACAATATACCAGATGTTCTGGTAGGTACATATATAGTTACATGTGATGTAGCTGGCTATACAGGACAGGAAGCACTGGATGTAGTAATTGCAGAAGATGTAGTAGCAACTCAGGATTTTGCTCTTGATATCATTATGGCAGAGCCAACTAACCTGGTAGCAACAGTTGACGGATATGATGTAGGACTGGCATGGACAGAACCATATGTTCCACCAACAGATATGCTGCATTGGGATGATATGACTAATTTTGATGCTATTGGATTAACCGGTGGCGGAACATTCAGCGTAGCAGTCAGATTCACACCAACAGAACTGGCACCATTTAATGGTTTAGTAATGGATAACGTTACAGTATATATCAACGATCTGCCAACAGCAATGACTTTATATGTATGGACTGGGGAAAATGCAGCTAATGTACTGGTTCAGCAGACAGTAACTCCAGTAGGACTTGACTGGAATAACTTTGTATTGAATACACCAGTAACAATTGACGCAAGTCAGGAATTATGGATAGGATACGAAACAACCTCAGTATCTGGAGCAGAATTTACCTCTGGTTGTGATGGTGGTCCTGCTGTAGCTGGTTTTGGAGATATGATCAGTTTAGACGGTTTAAACTGGGATTCAATGAGTATATCCTATGGTCTGGATTACAACTGGAATATCTGGGGTGGAATCGCTGGAGAACCTGGAAGAAACCAGGTATTAGCACGTCCACAGCCATGGCATCCAGAAGCAATTCAGGTAGATAACAGAGTAGAATTCGCAACAGCCGGATATGGCGAGGTAGCTCGTCCATTTACCGGATCATATAATGTATATAGAGATGACGTTGTGATAGCAACATTGTCAGAGACAACCTATGATGATCTGGGACTGGCTGCAGGCATATATGAATATTATGTAACTGCAGTATATGATGAAGGTGAATCACCAGAAACTAATCATGTAATAGTAGAGGTTGGAATGGTTGACGTATCAGTTGATCCAACTGTAATAAGTGAGACCCTTGATTATGGCTTAACCTCAGATCATAATATTTTATTGTCTAATGATGGAGATGCAAACTTCTATTGGGCAGGATCAGTTAATAATGTAGTTCGCTTCAGCGTTCCAGAGATGAAACCACGTCCAGCAGGAAAGACAAATAATGGTGCTGATATGAATTCTGATCTTATGATGTTTGACGTTCCAGCTTCCCGTGACATGTGGGATCTTCTGGATACATTCACAACTGACGTAGTTAGTCAGGCTGGTATTGAATTTGACGGAACCTATTACTACACAGCAGTGTGGAATCTTGATGTTATCAATAAGTTTGACATTGATGGCAACTTCATCGAAAGTTTCGCAATTCCAGGCGTTTCAGGCTTAAGAGATCTGGCCTATGATGGAGAATATTTCTATGGTGGAGCAGCCGGAACCGCTTTATGGCAGATGGATTTTGAAACCCAGACATTGGTATCAACAATCACATCACCTATGGCAGTTCGTGCAATTGCTTATGATGATGAAAGTGATGGATTCTGGGTAAATAACTGGAGTACAGATATCACCTTAGTAGGCCGTGATGGAAGTATTTTGGATAGTTTCCCATGCTCATTAACATTAAATAGTCTTTATGGCTTAGCTTATGATAATTATACAGATGGCGGACCATACGTATATGGATTCAGCCAGGCAGGAAGTGGCTGCGTGATCTCACAGTACAATATCGCAACAGGTGCTGAAACCGGTGTTACGCATGATGTACTTTTAGATGTAGGTGCAGCTGGTGATTTAGCTGGTGGAATGTTCACCTCAGCAGATCTCATTCCTGGAACCTTTGTAATTGGTACACTTAATCAGACTACTTATACAGTGGCAATTTATGAATTAAGTCCGGCATCAACCTGGTTAGATATTGTACCGACTAGTGGAACATTAGCACCAGGCGAAAGTATCAATATCACAGCCACCTTTAATGCTATTGAACTTCCTGGACTTACTTACTTTGCTGACATAGTATTCACTGATGGTGCAGCAATGGCAGCAGTAGCTGCTGATCTTACAATAACAGGTAGTATTCCAACAGCAGAGATCACAGTTGATCCTCTGGAATTTGACGTAATGGTACCAGTTGACGGGTTGGCAGAATATACTTTGAATATTGGTAATCTGGGAGATCTGGATCTGGAATATGATGCAGAGATCATGTATTATGAGGGTCGGTCAGTAGTAGAAGCTTATCCTCAAAGTGCAGATTACTGGACAGGCTCAACTGATGGAACCAGCTTTACATCAACCAGCATGATCAATGGAGTCAACTTAGAAGATGGCTGGGCTATGTTTGATGTTTCTGGAATTCCAGATGGAGCAGTTATAAATAGTGTTGATTGCAATGTATATGTAAATGACGCTTATTATTGCTGGTGGTCAATCACACCATGTACCCTTGATCCACTGACAACTGATGCAGCAACCTTGAGTGCACATATAATTGCCGGAGAAGGTACAGGAGTTGCATATTCATACAATAATGAAGCCTACACTTTTGCAACCGGCTGGCACACATATACTCTTGGTACAACAGTAATTGCTGATCTGGAAGCTGCTTTAGCTCAGGACTGGTTTGCCTGTGGTATGACATCACGTGATAATTCAATTTCATATTGGATAAACATTGATGGCTGGAATGAAGCAAATCCACCATCTCTGACAATAGACTATACTGTTCCAATCAACCCATGGGTAACTTTTGGTGGTGACATGATGGTTGATGGAATAGTAGCAGTAGGTGCTGGTGCAGACATGCACACCCTGAACTTTGATGCCGCCGGACTTATGGATGGCGACGTAATGATGGGTGAGATCATGATCACCAGTAATGATCTTTATAATACAGAGATCATAGTTCCAGTTACCATGACAGTAGGTGCAGCTTACATGTATGGAGATGTAACCGGTGACGAAGTAGTAGATGCCTTTGATGCAGCTAACGTACTTCAGTTCACGGTTGGCATGGATCCAGTGGGCGCTCCCTTACCATGGACCTGGGAATTAATTGCAGGTGACGTTGATGGCAATGGATCTCCTGAAGCCTATGATGCCGCTCTTATCCTTCAGTACGCTGTTGGTATGATCGATATCTTCCCAATAGAAGCCAGAATAGATTCACCAGTAGCTGATGTAAGCATGACAGTAGAAAATGGCGAACTTGTATTTAGCACAACAGGCGATCTTTATGGATTCAGCGTGATGACAGAAACTGAATTAATCAGTTTCCAGGCACCAGTGACCGAATATCTTCATGCAGTTAATGGCAATGCAATCGCATTGGCAAGTGCTGAAGCGATCAGTGGTGAATTCCTGCGTATTCCATATGAGAAAATTGCTGAAAGTGGTGAATTTACAATGACCATGACAGTAAATGGTATCAGTAGTGAGAATACATATAATGTAGAGGATTTGGAAGTAGCTCCAGTAGTAAATGCAGTATTGAAAAACTATCCTAATCCGTATAATCCAAACTTAAGCAGAGGAAATGGTATAACAATCTCGCTGTCAGTGGCAAATAATAACACACCAGTGACGGTTAGTATTTATAATGTAAAGGGTCAGTTAGTGAACAGCCTTGTAAATGAGACGGTAGCAAGTGGAATTCACGACTTCGTATGGAGTGGTAAAGACAAGAGCAATCGTCTAGTATCTTCAGGAATATATTTCTACAAAGTGAAGATAGGCGAACTAAATGAAACCCACAAGATGATAATGCTTAAATAAAGCATAATAAATGCCGGGGCGGTTAACCGCCCCGGTGTTTTTTCTTTTTTTAGCAGCATGAGGGTGCTGTTAAAAAAAGGGAAAGCCTTAAAAAAATAATAATTTAACAGGAGGGATACATGAAGCGAGTTATAGTTTTTAGTTTTCTTTTATTAGCAATAATGTTTATTTATGGTCAATTCGAGAATACCATAATAACAGTATCAGATGCAATGGTAGAAGAGGGCGACACATTATGGATTGAAGTAAGCACGACAGAAGTATTAGATGAATGGGATGTGATAGCATTCCAGTTTGATCTGGCATTTGACGAAAGTTTGATTCAGTATGAGGGCGTGGCACTGGGAGAGATGCCATTACCTGCAAACCTGATAGCCAATGAATATGAGCCAGGGATATTACGTACAGCATATGCAAACTATTTGAATATCTCGGGAACAGGAACTCTTGTAATAATAGAATTTATTGCCATCGGAGAAGGTGTAACAAGCTTAGACATTTATGATTTCAAGTATAACTCAACATTCCTTTTGGATGAAAATCAAATTGACGGTAACGTAACAGTATTGGTACCTAATCCATTTTCAGATGTAATCGTCAGTGTTGATTCACCAGTAGCAGGCTTGGTAGAGAACTTTGATCTGGCAATTCTAACCAGTGAACTAACCACAGAGATGGGTGGTATATCCTTCCAGTTTGAGCTGATATATGACCCCGAAATGATGACATTTACAGGGAATTATGCATTAGGCGACGTGCCAAATCCGGGAAATTTGATCGCAAATGAAACGGGACCTGGCGTAGTAGTAGTAGCTTATGCGAATGTGATGCCGATTACCGGTGTTGGTTCTCTATGTACTTTGGAATTTGAACCAGCAGGTGAAGAGGGAGAGTCAATTGTTAGTCTGGATTATTTCAGATATAATTCAACTAATTTATTAAATCTGGAATCCGGTACAGTTTATTTTATGGGTGGACCACAGGAAATAGAAGTAAATAAAGATATGGTACCTGGCTGGAACTGGTTTTCTTTGAATGTAGCCGGTGAAGACATGACAGCCAACGGGGTTTTGGCTTCAATTGGTGAGGATGCTTCCAATATTAAAAGCCAGACCCAGAGTGCAATTTATTATGCAGGAATGGGCTGGTATGGCAGCCTCACATCAATTAATAATTTAACATTTTATAAAATTGAAGTAGAAAACAGCACTACATTAACATATACGGGAATTCCAGTAGATCTGGCAGCGACCACATATAGTTTAACAAGTGGCTGGAACTGGATATCCTATGCACCACAACAGGCAGAGGATATTAATTATGCACTGGAGACAGTAGTGAATGGTTCCAACATCAAAAGTCAAACCCAGAGTGCGATATATTATACGGGTATGGGCTGGTATGGTAGTTTGACAACGCTTAATCCTTTGGGTGGTTATATGCTTCAGATGAATGCACCAGAACTCTTAAATTATCCTGAACCTCCAGCAATGTCAGCAGAAAATTTAGATAACAATTCTGTGGAAACATTAAGTCAAAACCGTCAATTACGGGACGTTCCAGCGTGGAGTGTAAATCCTGCTGCTTATGAATATAATGGGTTTATTTGGGGTCAAGTCCTGGTAGACGGGGTTTCAGCAGATGATGTAAATGACCTGGTAGCAGTATTTGTAGGTGATGAATGCCGTGGATTAGCTCAGCAGAGTGATAATAGCGTTCAGAATTTCGATCCAGTGCCTTTTGGTTATATTGCTTTTATGCCACAGGTATATAGTAATGTAACGGCAGGAGAGACCTTAACATTTAAATATTATGATGCCAGTGCAGATATGGAATATGACGTAATAGGAGATTTAGCCTTTACTGCTGACATGGTAGTAGGCGGGGGCTTTGATCCTTATATATTTGAGGTAAGTGCAACACCACCTCCAGAACCTCATTTTGAGACAGTCTGGGCAGGGGATCCATTATACCCGCATAATATAAGTGTATTAACAGCAACAATAAATGGAACAGCATTAGAAGCAGGAGATGAAGTAGCAGTCTTTGATGTGGATGGGAATGATGATGAAATATGCGTGGGAGTTACCACGGTTGCAGGAGCAGCACCTTATGTAGTGTCAGCTTCCTGGGATAGTTATATGACACCAACCATAGTTGACGGATATGTAATAGGACATCCAGTTATCTACAGAATTTGGGATGCAAGTGCTGAAGTCGAGTTGACAGAGATAATTTCAACCCCAATTCCTACTTGGACAGGATTGTATGTATTCCAGGGAAATACGCAGGTATTGCTGGAAGCAAGTGGAGGAAATTTACCACCCGTAGCAGATGCTGGAGAAGACCAGATGGTGATTGAAGGTGATCTTGTTCAGTTAGATGGAAGTGCATCTTATGATCCTGATGGAGAGGAAAGTAGAGAAATACCAGACTGGAGCGTAAATCCAGCTGCTTATGAATATAATGGATTTATCTGGGGTCAAGTCCTGGTAGACGGGGTTTCAGCAGATGATGTAAATGATCTGGTAGCAGTATTTGTAGGTGATGAATGCCGTGGATTAGCTCAGCAGAGTGATAATAGCGTTCAGAATTTTGATCCAGTGCCTTTTGGCTATATAGCCTTTATGCCACAGGTATATAGTAATGTAACGGCAGGAGAGACCTTAACATTTAAATATTATGATGCCAGTGCAGATATGGAATATGACGTAATAGGAGATTTAGCTTTTACTGCTGACATGGTAGTAGGTGGAGGTTTTGCTCCTTATATATTTGAGGTATCAACTGTGGTAACTTCAGATCTTGATTTTCTCTGGACAGCACCTGATGGAGTGATATTGAGTGATCCCACTGCGGTTCAACCAACATTCACCGCGCCTGATGTGACAGAAACTACTCTTTATACTATATCTTTAATTGTTAGTGATGGAGAAGCCTGGAGTGATGCCGATGAAGTAGTTATTACTGTAGAGAATGGTAATATTGCTCCAATAGCTGATGCTGGTGAAGATCAGATGGTGATTGAAGGAGACCTGGTTCAATTGGATGGAACAGCGTCTTACGATCCTGATGCTCCTATCGAAAGCAGAGATGTACCTGATTGGAGTATTAATCCACCAGATTTTGAATATAGTGGAACAATCTGGGGAGTAGTAAACGTAGATGGTACTTTATCAGTAGATGTAAATGATATGATTGGTGTATTTTTTGGTGAAGAATGCCGAGGAATAGCACAACAAAGTGACGGTTCCGTACAGGATTACACAGCTTTGCCATTTGGTCATGTAGCCTTTATGCCAATGGTGTACAGCAATGTAACAGCAGGTGAGACATTAACATTTAAATATTACGATGCCAGCGCAGATATGATCTATGATGTGGAAGGAACAGTGGATTTTGTGGCAAATATGACAATTGGTAATGGATTTGATCCCTTTATATTTACCGTGACCACCATATTTATCCCTGATCTGGATTTTGTTTGGACGGCACCTGATGGTATTGAATTGAATGATGTAACATCAGCAATACCAACATTTACAGCTCCCGAAATTGACGAAGAAACTCCTTATACCTTCTCTTTGATAGTTAGTGATGGAGAAGCCTGGAGTGAAGCTGATGAAGTTGTGATCACAGTTCAGAATGGCAACGAAGCACCAGTGATAGAATTACCACCAAACTTTACGTTTGATGAAGATGGCAGCCTGGGAGTAGATTTTGCTGCTGAAGGTTATATCTGGGATCCGGATTTGAATGATCTCACATTGACCGTGGAAGGTAATGTTAATATTAATGTAGAAATAACGGGTGGAGCTGTAATATTCTCAGCATCTGAGAATTGGTACGGTTCAGAGATTATGACATTCACAGTTGACGACAATGAGGCAAGACTTATAGCTAGTGATGATGTGGAAGTGATAGTGAATCCAGTGAACGATCCTCCAGTATTTACCTATGCAGAGCCAGAGATAGGCTTTGATGAAGATGAAGATATAATGGTAGATTTTTCCAGCTATATCAGTGATGTAGATGAAGATGAATTAGTAATGTATCTGGATGGATTGGATGATATAACAGGTGATATTGAAGGATTTGTAATAACCTTTAGTGCTGCTGCTAACTGGAATGGAACCGATGCAATAATCATCGGAGTTTCAGATCAGCAAGGCAGAGAAGTTGCAGAAGTAAATGTAGATATCGTGGTATTACCAGTAAATGATGCTCCGGTAATTGACTTACCTGAGATGCAGGAAATTGATGAAGATGGCAGTCTGGTGCTTGATATTACTCCTTTCGTGAGTGATATTGACGGAGACGTGCTGGAAATTTCCGATCTCTCAGTATATGATAATGGCGAATGGGAATTAGCATATTATGGACTTATCGCATATATAACTCCTGCAGCAGATTATTATGTAACTTGTGATGTGGAGATCACAATAACTGATAACGCAGGCCGTGAGACAGCAAGCGATATGTTCCAATTAGTAGTGAACCCTGTAAATGATGCACCATATCTGATCATGGAACTTCCAGATCTGGAATTTGATGAAGATTTTGAAGAGACATGGCTTGATCTGAGTGAATATTTTGGTGATGTAGATGAAGATGTATTAACCTATACGGCAGATTATAATGCTGCAGAAATTATGATTTCATTTACAGACAACCAGATGTATCTTTATAGTGTAGAGAACTGGTCAGGAACAGCAACAGTTACAGTAACGGCTTCAGATAATGTTGGTAGAGATATAATCGCAGATACATTTGAGATTCTGGTCAATGCTGTGAATGATGAACCTTATTTGATCATGGAATTAGTAGATTTGGAATATTACGAAGATTTCGAAGAAACATCATTTGATTTGAATGAATATTTTGCAGATGATGATAATGTATTAACATTTTCGGCAGAATATAATGCAGAAGAGATCATGGTTACTATAGCAGATAACATGATGTATCTGGGCAGTGTAGAAAACTGGTATGGATTGGCAGAGGTGACAATTACAGCTTCCGATAATATGGATAGGGCAATAATCACAGACACATTTGAAGTACTGGTGATTAGCGTAAATGATGCACCTTACTTATATAATATGATAGATGATATGGAAATGGAAGAGGATTTTGAATCTGAGACATTGATTCTTTCTGATTATTTTACTGACCCTGATGGAGATTTGAATAACTACTGGGCAGTATGGGAAGAAGGAACTGTCAATATTGAAATCATTGAGGTTGAATTATCTATAACCTCAGTTTTAGACTGGAATGGTCAAATTGATGTAACCGTGTATGTGGAAGACAATATGGGTGATCAGGCAGATTTCACATTCCAAATTACAGTACTTCCTGTGAATGATGCACCAGAAATAGATCTTCCGGAAATGTTAAGTTTTGCTGAAGATGGTATGCTGGAAGAAGATTTTAGTGTTTATATTGAAGATGTGGAAGAAGATGCACTGTTATTGACATTTGACGGTAATGAAAACGTAATTGTGGAAATAACCGATTTAATGGTGACTTTTAGTGCAATAGAAAACTGGAATGGCAGTGAAGAAATTAATTTTGCTGTTTATGATTTACCGGAAGGCAGACTGATGGCAGAAGATATGGTCATTGTCGAGGTAACTTCAGTTAATGATGATCCAATAGCAATGCCAGGCGGTCCTTATGGAGCCGAGGCGGATGCAGAGGGATTTGCAGCGATCATGCTTGATGGCAGTGGATCATATGATATTGATGGTGAGATAGTATCCTGGGTCTGGAACTGGGAAGGTGGTTCAGGTGAAGGAGAAACATTTGCAGCCATATTTGCGATAGGTGAAACTCCAGTGGAATTAACAGTAACAGATAACGAGGGTGGAATCGGAACTGAAACCACGATAGTGAATGTTACTGAACTCGGTAATACACCTCCTATTGCTGAACCAGATATGTATAGTGTATTTGAAGATGAAGTTCTGATGGATAATGTGCTTGCAAATGACCAGGATCCTGATCAATATCCAGAGCCTTTAACTGCTGAATTAGTGGCAGATGTAAGCAATGGTGTATTGGAATTACTGGGAGATGGCAGCTTCACATATACCCCTGCAGCGAACTGGAATGGTGAAGACATGTTCAGTTATCGGGCTTATGATGGAATGGCATATAGTTCAGAGACAGAAGTAGCAATTACAGTAATGCCGGTTAATGATGCACCTGAGATGGTGATGCAGCCGGAAGATATTAATCTGGCAGAAGATTTTGAGCCATACGAATTCAGTTTAGTCGGATATTTCAATGATATTGATAATGAAGTACTGGATTATGTAGTTAATAATAATGTAGAAGAAATTGCGATTGCTGATATGGGTGATGGCGTATATGAAATTACTCCAATTGCAAACTGGAATGGTGAAAGCTATGTGGGAGTAACCGTAACAGATGGTGAATATGATGTAGAAAGCAGTTTCGTGGTATATGTGGAAGCTGTGAATGATCCTCCTTATGTTTACAATGAGATTCCTGATATGGAACTTGATGAGGATTTTGAGTCCGTAGTATTAACATTATCAGATTATTTCATGGATGTAGATAATGATATACTTGGCTACTGGCTTGAATATGATCTGGAAGCCGTAGTAATTGAAATTGCCAATGATGAATTGACTTTATCATCAATAATGGACTGGAATGGTGAACTTGATATTACAGTCATCGCTTATGATGAATGGTACCCGCAAGAAGATGTATTCCATCTGGTTGTGAATCCTGTGAATGATGCACCAACGATTGATTTGCCTGAGATGTTAAGTTTTGATGAAGATGGGATGCTGGAAGCAGATTTCATGGACTACATTGGTGATATTGACGGAGACGTATTAGCATTAACCGTAGAAGGCGGGACGGAAGTGGCAGCGTCCATTGAGGGTTATATAGTAACCTTCACAGCCAGCGAGAACTGGTTTGGCGAGGAAGTTCTTACCTTTACAATCGATGATGCAATGGGAAGACTTACAGCCAGTGATGATGTGATCATTTCTGTGGGATCGGTTAACGATAACCCCGTAGCTATGCCCGGCGGACCCTACAATGGACAGGCTAATACCGAGGGTTATGCAGAGATAGAGCTTGATGGCAGTGGATCTTATGATATTGATGGTGAGATAATGAGCTGGGAATGGAGCTGGGAAGGTGGCTATGGAACAGGAGAAACCTTACTGGCGGAATTTCCGGCCGGAGAAACCATTGTTACTTTAACTGTGATGGATAATGAACAGGGCGTTGATGAAGAGACAACAACTGTCAATGTAAGTGAATATGTTAACATACCTCCGATTGCCGAGCCTGATATGTTCACCTTAGATGAAGATACATACGAATTTACAGGTAATGTACTGGTTAATGATTATGATCCTGATGAATATCCTGAACCATATTTAACTATGGAAGTAGTAACATCTCCTTCGCATGGATTGATGGGTTGGGATGAATACGGGAGTTTTCTTTATTGGAGCCTAGAGCCTGACTTCAATGGCGAAGACATGTTCACTTATCGGGCTTATGATGGAGCGGCATATAGTCAAGTGGTAGAAGTGACATTTACAATAATGCCTGTAAATGATCCACCTGAGATGGTGATGCAGCCCGAAGATATCAATCTGGCAGAAGATTTTGAGCCCTACGAATTCAGTTTAGTCGGATATTTCAATGATGTTGATAATGACGTACTGGAATATGCAGTTGATTATAATATTGAAGAGATTGAGATTGCTGATCTGGGTAATGGCGTCTTTGAAATTACTCCAATCGCAGACTGGAATGGTGAAAGCCTTGTAGGAGTAATCGTAACAGACGGTGAATATGAAGTAGAAAGCAGTTTCATGGTATATGTGGAAGCTGTAAATGATGCCCCAGAGCTGGTAATGCAGCCTGACGATATATATCTGGCAGAAGATTTTGAGCCATACGAATTTAGTTTAGCAGGATATTTCAGTGATATTGATAACGAAGTGCTGGAATATGCAGTAGATTTTAATGCCGAAGAAATTGAGATTGCTGATCTGGGTAATGGCATTTTTGAAATCACTTCTTTGGAAAACTGGAATGGTGAAAGCTATGTGGGAGTAACCGTAACAGATGGTGAATATGAAGTAATGAGTAATTTCATGGTATATGTATCATCAGTAAATGATGAGCCAGTCGCCGAGGCAAACGGACCATATTATGAACAGGCAGATGAAGAAGGGAATGCTGAAATAACGTTAGATGGCAGCGGTTCTTACGACATCGATGGTGAAATTGCAGCCTGGGATTGGAGCTGGGAAGGCGGTAGCGTCAGTGGTGAGATGCCTATGGCAGTTTTTGCTACTGGTGTATTTGAAGTAATGCTGACAGTAACTGATAATGAAGGTGGAATAGGCACAGATATAGCAACTGTCACAGTATCAGGCTATGAAAACATGGTACCTGTTGCTGAAGCAGATAGTTTTGAAGGTGAAGAAGATACTTCCATCTCTGGCAATGTTCTCTATAATGATGTAGATCCAGATGAATATCCGGAAGCAATGACAGCTGATCTGATCACAGATGTAAGCTGGGGAGTTCTGGCGCTTTCAGCAAATGGAGACTTTGTATATATGCCTAATGAGAACTGGAATGGAGATGACAGTTTTGAGTACAGGGCATTTGATGGAATAGATTATAGTGAACCAGTAATGGTAGCATTAACCGTAATCCCCGTAAATGATATGCCATATCAGACAGGGGATCTGGTAGATATCTACCTGCTGGAAGATTTTGAGCCATATCAACTTGATCTAACAGGATATTTTGGAGATGTGGAAGAAGATGAATTAATTTATGAATATACTTTCACACCAGAAGAAATCGTATTAGTATTTGATCAAAGCGCCATGATAGAAATTCAGTCAGTAGAAAACTGGAATGGAGAAAGCTGGGTAGGTGTAGCCGTGAGTGATGGTGAATATACGATAGATACCAGCTTCACAGTTTATGTGGAATCAATAAATGATGAGCCAGTAGCCGAGGCTAATGGACCTTATTACAGTCAGGCAGATGAAGAAGGGAATGCTGAAGTAATGTTAGACGGCAGCGGTTCTTACGACATCGATGGTGAAATAGTAGCCTGGGATTGGAGCTGGGAAGGTGGTAGCGTCAGTGGTGAGATGCCAATGGCAGTTTTTGCAACTGGTGTATTTGAGGTAATGCTGACAGTAACTGATGATGAAGGTGGATTTGGAACTGATCTAGCAACCGTCACAGTATCAGGCTATGAAAACATGGCCCCTGTAGCTGAAGCAGATAGCTTTGAAGGTGAAGAAGATACTTCCATCTCTGGCAATGTTCTATATAATGATATTGATCCAGACGAATATCCGGAAGCAATGACAGCTGATCTGATCACAGATGTAAGCTGGGGAGCTCTGGCGCTTTCTGCAAATGGAGACTTTACATATATGCCAAATGAGAACTGGAATGGAGATGACAGCTTTGAATACAGGGCATTTGATGGAATAGATTATAGTGAACCAGTAATGGTTGCCTTAACCGTGATTTCAGTAAATGATATACCATATCAGACAGGAGATCTGGTAGATATCTACCTAATGGAAGATTTTGAGCCATATCAACTTGATCTAACAGGATATTTTGGAGATGTGGAAGAAGATGAATTAATTTATGAATATACTTTCACACCAGAAGAAATCGTAATAGTATTTGATCAAAGCGCCATGATAGAAATTCAATCAGTAGAGAACTGGAATGGAGAAAGCTGGGTAGGTGTAGCCGTGAGTGATGGTGAATATACGATAGATACCAGCTTCATGGTTTATGTAGAATCAGTTAATGATGATCCAGTTATCGAATTGCCAGACAGCTTTACAATGGACGAAGCAGTACCATTTGAAGTAGATTTTGCAGAATTTACCAGTGATTTTGATGAAGATGTACTGGAACTGACTGTAAGTGGCAATGAATATATCAATGTGTTGATAGAAGGATTGAATGTAACCTTTGATTCTCCCAGCTGGTACGGTGAAGAATTATTGACCTTCACGATAAATGACAATATGGGAAGAGCTATCGATACTGATGATGTGTTATTGATAGTAAGACCGGCATTATTTGAAGCAGAGATCACAGTAGGTTCAGCAACCGTTTTAGAGGATGAACTTTTCACAATAAGCGTAAGCACAACAGAATTGTACGATTACTGGAATGTGATCAGTTTTGAATTTGATATAAATTATGATGCAGAATCATACGAATATGTAGGATACGAGGCAGGTAATGTGCCTAATCCTAATGCGATGCTGCTGGTGAATAATAGTGCCCCGGGAGTGCTTGCAGTGGCTTATGCTGATGCAATAGTAATGTCCGGAATCGGAGACCTTGTAATATTTGAATTTATGGCAGTTAATGCAGGATTAAGTGAGATCAATGCAGTAGATTTCCATTATAATTCAACCGAGATATTTAATGTAATACAGGGTATGGTGGAAGTGATTGATGTAAATCATCCACCAGTTGCTGATGCCGGAATGGATCAAAGCCCATATGAGCTGGAACCCGTTATGCTGGATGGAACAGCTTCATATGATCCTGACGGACAGGATCTGGATTATGAATGGATAGTTCCAGATGGTATCGAATTAGACGATCCCATGAGTGCAACACCAGGCTTTATAGCCCCGGAAGTTATTGCAGACGAGGAATTTGTATTTACCTTAAACGTAAGTGATGGTGAATATACAGATAGTGATGAAGTAATAATTACAGTATTGAATATCAATCATCCTCCGGTAGCAGATGCAGGAGAAGATCAGATCGTTGAAGAAGGTAATTTCGTTCAATTAGATGGATCGGGATCATTTGATCCAGATGGCATTGTATTCAGAGATGTACCAGACTGGATGATAAATCCACCTGATTATGAATATAGTGGATTTATCTGGGGAATGCTGATGCTTAATGATGTACCAGGTGATGATGTAAATGACATGATTGGAGTATTTGTAGGAGACGAATGCCGTGGAATCGCCCAGCAGAGTGATAACAGTGTACAGGATTATACAGAGCCATTTGGTCATATAGCCTTTATGCCACAGGTTTTCAGCAATGTGACAAGTGGTGAGACATTAACATTCAAATTATATGATGCCAGTGCAGGAATGATCTATGATATAGATGAAACTCTGGACTTTGTAGCTGATATGACTGTGGGAGATGGTAATGATCCATTTATTTTCACGGTCAATGAAGAACAGCCTACAGGTCTGGAATACAGTTGGATAGTGCCAGCAGGTATTTTCCTTGAGAACGCTGACGGTCCTAATCCCACATTCATTGCTCCTGCAGTAAATGAAGATACAGATTTTGTGATAACTTTAGAGGTATCTGATGGTGAATATACTGACACTGATGAAGTGATGATCACTGTAATGGATGCTGAGATACCGGAAATAATTGCAGAAATTACAGTAACTTCAGGAGTTGCTGAGCCAGGTGAATCGGTAAACATTGATGTTCTTACAACTTATATTGACCCATTATGGAGTGTATTCAGTTATGAATTCTGGTTAGAATATAATGATGCTGAATTGAGTCTTGATGGCTGGTCACTTGATGGCACAATTGTAAATCCTGATGGTGAATTAGAAGTTATTTTTGAACGTGGTGTAGTAAACATAAAATTCGTAAGCCAGGTAAGTTCCGGTGGAAGGGAATATATCCCAATCGAAGGTGCAGGTAGTTTGATCAACCTGGAATTTACATCTCTCACAGGTGGTCAGTCTCCATTAGAAGTTTATGATTTCACTTTTAACTCTGTGGAGGTTGGAGTGATCAACCAGGGTGTGATCAATAACAATGGTCCAACTGTACTGATTCCAATTCCCTTACAGACAGTATTTGAGGATTTTGGATCATTTACACTTGATTTAGATGGCTATTTCATTGATCTTGATGAAGGTGATGAATTAACCTATATAAATATAGAATCAGGAGATGGCATTGAATGGGGCTTACTGGATAATGTATTAACGATAAATTCTGTTGATAACTTTAATGGTACTATTCCAATGTCAGTAACAGCCTGGGATGGTTATACTGATTCGTTAACAGTAACTTCAGAATTTGATATTGTAGTTACACCAGTGAACGATGTTCCGGTGATAGATCTGCCTGAGATGTACAGCTTTGCAGAAGATGGTGAACTGATAGTAGATTTTGCACCATTTATCAGTGACGTGGATGGAGATGGATTGACATTAAGCGTAACGGGTAATGAAAATATCACTGCTGTAATAACTGGTACAATGGTAACTTTTGGAGCCCTTGAGAATTACTTTGGAAATGAGACATTGACCTTTGCAGTTGATGACGGTGTAGATCGCGTGACAGCTACCGATGATATTTTGATTGAAGTAACCTCAGTAAATGATCTTCCAGTTGCAGATGCAGGTGTGCCTATAAATGCTATGGCAGGTCCAGAGGGTATTGCTCTGATAACTTTAAATGGAAGCGGTTCTTATGATGTTGATGGTGAAATAATTGAACATTACTGGAGCTGGGATGGTGGAGAAGCCTACGGTGAGAATCCACAGATAGAGCTTGCACTTGGCAACTACACTATTTCATTGTTGGTCACTGATAATGAGGGTGGTACAGACAGCGACAATGTTCAAGCATCTGTGGCTCCATATAGTGGAACAACTCCAATTGCTTATCCAGATAATTATGAGGTAGATGAAGACATGGTATTGATCGTATCTGCTGCTGAAGGAATTCTGGCAAATGATATTGATGATGGATATCCTGAGCCACTTACTGCTTTGATGATTGAAGAACCAACAGTAGGTACCTTAATCTATAATTCAGACGACTGGGATGGCAGCTTTGAATACAGTGCACCGGCTAACTGGTATGGAATAGTGAGCTTCAGTTATGTAGCTTTTGATGGAGGAATCTTCTCAGATCCTACTGAGGTGACAATTATCGTGAACAGCGTAAATGATCTACCAGTAGCTGATGCAGGTGGTCCTTACGAAGCAGTAGCTGAAGTTAATGGCGAGGCAATTGTGACATTATCCGGTTCAGGAACTGATGTTGATGGTGAAATAGTTCTTTATGAATGGTATTATAATGACGAAATGATAGGATCCGGATCTGTAATTGATTATGGATTTGGAGTTGGAGACCATGAAGTAACTTTGATAGTAACCGATGATGAAGGCGGTACTGGAGAAGATATAGCAACTGTGATCGTAAGTGAATATATCAATATTATACCAGTTGCTGTTGATGATTATTACTCAGTATATGAAGATGATGTACTGGTAGTAGATGCCGGGGCCGGTGTTTTGATCAATGATTATGATCCAGATGAATATCCCGAAATACTAACTTGTGTATTAGTAGAGCAAAGAGATTTCAACCTGATGGAAGATGGTTCATTTGAATATACACCTGCACCTGACTTCAATGGTTCAGTGAATTTTGAATATTATGTAACTGACGGTGAAGCGGTTTCTAATCTTGCAACGATCTATATTGATGTAATGCCAGTAAATGATCCACCAGTAATAGAGCTTCCAGAAGAATTCACATTCCTGGAAGATGAAAGTCTGGAATTAGATTTCTCAGAATACATTAGCGATATTGACAGTGAATTTTTGACATTGTCAGTTTCCGGTAATATAATGGTGCTGGTAGCTATTGAAGAATATATGGTGACAATATCAGCAGAAAGTGACTGGTATGGCAATGAGACATTGAGTTTCACGATCAGTGATAATGAAGCAAGGTTGTTTGATAGTGATGATGTGATAATTAATGTAACTGCAGTAAATGATGCTCCAGTTATAAATGAATATTTGCCCGTAGAAACAGATATCACCATTTATGATGATGCAATAATAGATTTCTATGTGGATGCAGTAGATATCGATAGTGATCTAGAATACAGCTGGACTTTCAATGGTGAATTTATGCCTATTATGGGTAATATCTTTACCCCGGAATTTACTGAAGAGGGTGATTACGTTATTGTAGTAGAGATCACTGATGGTGAATATCCTGTGATGATCACCTGGTCAGTACACTATCTATTAGCTCCTGACTGGGTAGTAGTTACCTATGATAACTTTACTAATGCCCATGGTTATGTAACAGTTGATGGTTTATCTGCAGATATAGGTGACATGATAGGTGCCTTTGTGGATGGAGAATGCCGTGGAATGGGTACAGTAAATGGATCATCAAGAGTTAATTTCCAAATTTATGGAGATATAGTAGAAGTAGTAAACTTCAAGTTCTGGGATCTGGAAACAGATAGTATTTATGATCTGGAGTACTTTACACAGACTTATCCAGGTGGAAATATAGGATCAGTACCAAATCCATTACCTCTGGCAGTTACTACTGGAGAGGGACCGGGCTGGGTTCCAGTTATTTACACAAATAGCACCATTGTATATGCACTTGTAACTATCGAAGGAGTAGATGCTGAAGAAGGAGATATTGTTGCAGCTTTTGTAGGAGATGAATGTAGAGCAGTAACTCAAGTACAATTATTGACCCGTGAAGCAATTGCTTCTCTGGTAGTACAGGGTGAGATTGTCGAGACAGTTCATTTCAGAATCTGGGACAGCAGCGAAGATATAATCTATAATGTTGCTACAACAATCCAGTCAAATCCAGGAGGTGTAGTAGGATATCCACCAGATGAGATATTGCTTGATGGATCAAACTTATCTGATGTAACACAGACCTTAGATCTCAATGGGGGCTGGAATCTAGTATCATTATATGTCAGACCAGTAGATATGAGTGTGGAAACAATATTTGCACCGATCATGGAAAACCTGATGAAAGTGAAAGACATTTACAGCAGTTATGATCCATCCTTACCTTCAGTATATAATACACTTCAGGAACTTGAAGATGGTTCAGGATATTATGTAAAAGTAAGTGCAGTATCTGTACTTGATGTTACAGGATCTATATTGGATCCAACACAAACTCAAATTGATCTTAGTGCTGGCTGGAATCTGGCAGCATATGTGAATCAAACAGCAATGGACGTAGAAACAGCCTTTGCAGGATTAATTAATGCTGGAACTTTATTGAAGGTTAAAGATATATTCTCAAGCTATGACCCAAGTCTGCCATCAGCATATAATACATTAGTGAATATGGAGCCAGGTAAGGGTTATTATGTGAGAGTTTCAAGTGACACAACCTTCTATTATCCGATGGCAACTCGTAATAATCACAGTCAGTCTGATGAGTTATCTGAATCAATTTGGTCACCTGTAATTTATACAAACAGTATGATCGTCTATGTACAGGTAGATCTAACAGGTAGTGAAGGGATGATCCTGGGTAGCTTTGCTGGAGATGAATGTCGGGGAGTATCACGGATAAGAGAATACAACGGAGCCAATATTTCATCATTAGTTGTAAATAGTGAGCAGCCGGAAGAAATCGGCTTCAGGATATTTGATCCATCCAGCAGAGAGGTTTATGAGTGTAACGAAGTAATCATTTCAAATCCCGGAGAGGATTATAATGGCATGCCAACTTTGACAGTCAATAATGGGGATGATGTTGTGACGGTGAGTGGATTAACCAGTATTTATCCTAATCCCTTCAATCCAGAGACCAGTATCAGCTTCTATCTTGAGACAGATCAGTTTGTAAGCGTAAAAGTTTACAACGTCAGAGGACAGTTAGTAAAGACAATTATTAACACTGATATGACAGCAGGAGAACATATTCTGACTTGGAATGGCAGTAATGACCATGCAGCAGGATGCACTTCTGGAGTTTACTTCGTAAGATTTATAGCTGATGGAGTTCAGGAAATACAAAAGGTTATTTTAATGAAATAACCTGAAATAATCCGGGGACGGCTCAGCCGTTCCCGGAGCTTTTGAAATTGGAAATTATTAGAATCGAACCAGGACTAAAAAAATTTAAAAAAAGAGAACAAATGAATTATAAGAAAAAGAAGAGAAAAGAAATGAAAAAATTATTAAAAGAAAAAAAAAAGATATATATGGGAGGCGTTTTATGAAACATTTACGCTTGGCAATAGTGATTTTATTTTTATTTACAATGTCATATTTAATTGCAGAACCAGATTGGAGTCCAGTGATTTATACGGATACTGGCTCAACTTTTTATGGAGATGTAACTATCGACGGTGTCGCCGCTGGTCCTGATGATTTGTTTGGTATTTTTGTGGGTGATGAATGTCGAGCAATTGCGAACCCTGGAATTGGGGGTCACGTATATGGACTAACAGTGCAGTGTCAAACAGGTACAACAGAGACACTTAGTTTTAGAATCTGGGATGCAAGTAATGATGTAATCTGTGATGGTGAAGAAACACATGAAGTAACTCACAACGAAGGAAACATAATGTTTAATGTAAATGCAATAACACCTGAAATTTTAGATTCAGAGATAACCCTGGGGAGTGCTGCTGGAAATCAGGTAACAGATTTCACGGTAGAATTATCAAGTTACCAGGGTATAGCAATTGACTGGAATATTAATAAAATAGAATTTGAAGTCCATTTTACAAACTCATTACTGGCATTGACAAATTATAACACTACAGATATGCTTGCTTCAGGAAATACGGTATCTATCAGTGGAACATCGTCACCAGTTACAGTGACAATAAATTCAGGTTCAACAATTTCCGGGGTAGCACCAATAATAGGTTTGACATTTACACCTCAGGGCACTGGTGGTACCAGTGCTTTAGATATTCAGAATTTTACATATACTGATACAGGAGCTTCAGAATATTCAATAACTAACCTGATAGATGGTGAAGCTGTAATCACTTACGAGAATTTCTTACCTTATGTGGTATTAGAAATTCCTGATCAGTATGAAGCTGAAGATTTCGTTGCCTATGATCTTAATTTAAATGACTATTTTAGTGATGATAATAATGATATTTTAAGTTATAGTGCAGTTTTTGATAGTACAGAAATTACAATATCAATATTAAATTCCATCTTGACCTTCAGTCCGATTAATTACTGGAATGGCACCTCAGTTGTAAGTATTACGGCAGATGATCAATATCGGGCGACAGTGTCTGATACATTTAATGTTATAATCTCAGCAGTAAATAACGCTCCTGTGATAGCTCTGCCTGCGAGTTTCAGTTTCGCAGAGGATCAGACTTCAATAGTAGATTTTACCGGTTACATCAGTGACGTGGATGGGGACACACCTATATTAAGTGTTTCTGACAATGTAAATGTAACAGTTAATATAGTTGGATATAATGTAACATTTGGGGCAGCAGCAGACTGGAACGGCAGTGAGACGATCATATTTACAGTGGTTGATATAGAGGTTCGGGCGACTGCCAGTGATACTGTAGAAATAATCGTAACACCAGTAAATGATGAACCGGTAATAACCAATTATAGTCCCACAAATTTAAATGTAAATATTCCAGTTGATAGTTTGCAATTATTTAGTATTATAGTGCTTGATATCGATACCGATATGGATAGTCTGGTATATACCTGGTATGTAGATGGTGACGAGCAATTAGAACAAAGTAACAATTTCAGTTATGCTTTCCCAAGTAATGGTTCATATACAGTTACGGGTTCAGTTTTTGATGGAGAATATACAGCAGAAAACACCTGGAATGTATTTGCCTACGTGGGCAGTGCCACCCTTGAAGGTTCTCAGATATCGATACTTCCTATCGAAATTCATAATGGTCCAGATTTCAGTTTTGAAGTATTAACCAGTTATATTGATGATCTTTGGGATGTAACTTCATTCAGTTTTGGTTTATCTTTTGACAGTACTTTGGTTGAATATTCAGCAATTGACACTGGAGTTGTATCTGCTGGTGGAATTTTTTCTGTAACAGATAGCGGTGATTCAATATACGTTTCCTATAGTGGTGGAGATGTAATAGGGGCTGGTGCTATTACAGAATTAACTTTTAATACATTAGTGCCGGGAACTACAGTATTAACCATAACGAATTTCCTCTACAATGCGACAGGAATAACAGATATCACTAATGGAAATTTGACTGTTTTAAATGATGCTCCAGTGAGTCTTGGCATAGAGAATTTTAATAAGAATGAGGATTTTTTAGATTTCAGTTTTGATCTTGATGATCATTTTAATGATCAAAATGGAGACATCTTGAGTTATTCGGTTGTTTTTGATAGTACAGAAATTGGAATAACTTTGAATGATGTTAATGGTGAGTTAACTATTTCATCGATATTGTACTGGTATGGCACCTCAATTGTGACCGTGACAGCTACCGATGAATATGCTGCTTTCGTTCAGGAAGAATTTTCAGTAATTGTGAGCTCTGTCAATAATCTGCCGATTATAGTTAATCCTATAGGTAATTTCACAGAGGTGGAAGATTTTGAAACTTTCACGGTAGAATTAGAAAGTGTTTTCTTTGATGTTGAGGATAATGATCTGGATTATCAGGAGAATTTAGTTTCAGGTCAG
>Ga0208648_1000229_pt1 | contig 59433 bp, 63 predicted proteins | sample AntAceMetag02UKL_FD_184772 | JGI IMG/M metagenome (GOLD analysis project Ga0208648, IMG submission 184772) | Saline lake microbial communities from Ace Lake, Antarctica - Antarctic Ace Lake Metagenome 02UKL (SPAdes) (version 2) | ecosystem: Environmental > Aquatic > Non-marine Saline and...
GTTCTTTCCTGGGGAGTTGAGTATGTTTTTAAACCCAAAGTGGTTGGTAACAGGGTGAGAATGCATCCGTTAATAGTATTTTTTGCAATTATTGGTGGACTTAAAGCATATGGAATACTCGGTATTATCTATGGGCCGTTGATAGCCACCTTGTTTTTAACCCTTGCAGATATATATTTTTCAAGTTTTCAGTTTATGGTTGAGCCTGGAAAGGTTCATATAGAGAAATAATTGGAGTTTAAACGTTGATTATTAATAAAGATATTAATGTGACTAGTATTGAGAAGGAGATGAAACAATCCTATCTCGAATATGCAATGAGTGTCATTATCGGAAGGGCGCTTCCTGATGTTCGTGACGGCCTGAAACCGGTTCACCGTCGTTCTTTGTACGCAATGCAGCAGGTAAGGAACGACTGGAATAAACCCTATAAGAAATCAGCCCGTATTGTCGGTGATGTTATGGGTAAATATCATCCCCATGGTGATTCAGCTATTTATGACACCATTGTCCGGATGGCCCAGCCTTTTTCGTTGCGGTATATGCTGGTTGATGGTCAGGGTAACTTTGGATCGGTGGATGGTGATTCACCGGCTGCAATGAGGTATACGGAAATCAGGATGCGTAAGATTGCCCATCAGATGCTTGCTGATCTTGAAAAAGAGACGGTTGACTTTATTCCCAATTATGATGAAACTCTTGAAGAACCGTCAGTATTACCTACAAAATTTCCTGCATTATTGGTCAATGGCTCCTCTGGGATTGCAGTTGGAATGACAACCAATATCCCGCCCCATAACATAAAAGAGGTTATTGCAGCGTTAAACCAACTCATTGATAATCCTTCAATGGGCATTGAAGATTTGATGGAATACATTCCCGGCCCTGACTTTCCAACCTATGGTCATATCTATGGCACCAAAGGCATTTCTGAAGCTTATCACAATGGGCGGGGGATTATTACTTTGCGTGCCAAGGTTGAGGTTGAGGTAAATCAAAAGTCTGGCCAGGAAACAATCATTGTGACCGAGCTTCCCTATCAGGTTAACAAGGCAAAACTAGTTGAAAAAATAGCTGAACTCATGCGTGACAAGGTCATTACAGGTGCATCCTTTGTCAGGGATGAATCCGATCGTGACGGAATGAGAATTGCCATTGGGCTTAAAAGGGACCAGATTAATGAAGTTGTGATTAATCAGCTTTATAAACATACCAACATGCAGACCAGTTTTGGAATTATCCTCCTTGCTATTGTTAATAACAGACCACAGCTTCTGACATTAAAAGAGATCCTGAATCATTTTATCGACCACCGTAGAAATGTCATTATCCGGAGAACAAGATTTGACTTAAGAAAGGCAGAAGAAAGGGCCCACATTTTAGAAGGCTTGAAAATTGCTCTGGATCATCTGGATGAAGTGGTGGCACTTATCCGGGCATCACATTCCCCTGAAGAGGCCAAAAACGGATTGATATCCACATTCAATCTTTCAACCATCCAGGCCCAGGCAATACTTGATATGCGTCTGCAAAGGCTTACAGGGCTTGAAAGGGAAAAAATAATTAGCGAATATGATGCCCTTTTAAAGGACATTGCCTGGTATAACGAAATTCTTTCAAGCGATGAAGTGGTCCGAGGGCTGATTAAGGATGAATTGACAGAACTTGACGAAGAATTTGGTGACAAAAGGCGTACAATCATAGTCGAAAGCACAGCTGAAATCAGTATTGAAGACCTGATTGCCCAGGAAGATATGGTTGTGACTGTGACCAGAAGCGGCTATATCAAGCGGAATCCGATTACTCTGTATTCAAGCCAGCACAGGGGCGGAAAAGGCAAAACAGCCATGGGGACAAAGTCTGATGATTTTGTTGAACATCTTTTTGTAGCATCCACCCACGCCACCTTTTTGTTTATTACCAATTTTGGAAAGGTTTATCAGTCAAAGGTTTATGAACTGCCCATGGCAGGACGCTCAAGTCTTGGAAAGGCCATTGTAAACCTTCTTAATTTTGATGAAGGTGAAAAACTTGCCACGGTATTAACCGTTGATGAGTTTGTTGAGAATAAGTATGTGGTCATGGCCACTAAAAAAGGAAGGGTGAAGAAAACCGACTTGATGGCATATTCAAGAAGAAGATCTGGTGGCCTGATCGGAGTCAAGCTTGCAGAGGGTGATGAGTTGATTGTAGCAAGAATAACCGATGGGAACATGAATATTTTTCTTGGCTCTGAAGGTGGCAAAGTGATCCGCTTCCATGAAGGGGATGTCCGTGCTACAGCCAGAGGTTCAATGGGTGTCAGGGGGATGAGAATCGACCAAAGTGTCAAGGTCGTGGGAATGGAAGTGCTTGGGCCGGAAGATACGCTTCTTACTGTGACTGAAAATGGATATGGAAAGCGATCATCAATTGAAGACTACAGAACCCAGACCCGTGGCGGTAAAGGTGTTTTTTCCATTAAAACCTCAAAACGGAATGGTAAGATGGTCTCCTTGCTTCTGGTAGATGATAATGATGAACTTATGATGGTGACAGATAAAGGAAAGCTGATTCGAACATCCATTAAAGGCATTAATGTGATCTCTAGAAACACCCAGGGTGTTAAACTGATTAACTTGTCACCTGGTGAAAAACTTATTGGAATTGCACGTCTTCCAGAGGAAGAAGATCAAGCAGGGGAAGATGATCAAAAGGATATAAATCTGGAAGACCTTCCTGTGGATAAGGAGAATGGAGACGGAGAAGTCATCGACTCATAAGGGAGAAGGACACAGAAAAAGGCTGAGGGACAGGTTTTTGAAAAGTGGTCTTCAAGGATTTCATGACTATGAAGTCATAGAGTTGCTGCTTTCCCTGAATACACCTCGAAAGGACTGCAAACAAAGCGCAAAACTGCTTTTAAAACAATTTAAAACATTTCAGGGGGTTCTGGAGGCAGGATTTGAATCACTCTGTGAAATAAAAGGCGTAGGACCTGCAAACAGTTTGGGTATCCGGTTGATTAAAGAAGTGTCTGACAGATACCTTGAAGCTAAAATAATATCAAAGGATGTGGTTCAAAATCCCAAGGACCTGATGGAGTATTTGCACCACGCCATCGGACATAAAACAAAAGAAGTTTTTGTCGGGATTTTTCTTGATGCCAAAAACAGAGTACTGACATCTAAAATTCTTTTTACCGGTACCTTGACAACAAGCTCGGTCTATCCTCGGGAAGTCATAATAAACGCATTACAACATAATGCCGCCGCCGTTATTTTTGCACACAATCATCCCTCGGGAGATGTTGAACCTTCTAAAAGTGATATTCAGATTACAAGGAAACTATTTTTTGCATTAAAATATGTGGAAATTATATTGCATGAGCATATGATCATTGGTAATGAAGGGTTTTATAGTTTTGCAGCCCAGGGGCGCATATCAAAATTCAATAAAGAATTTGAAGACCTTAAATGAATAAAGTCAATGAAATTCCAGAATGTTTTGGCATCCTTGAAAAAATTTTTCCCATGACCGATAAGGGGTTAAGGCAGACCCCTGATGATTGTTTTTACCATTGCCCGGTTAAAACAAAGTGCCTGCAAAAGGCCATGACCACAAAAGATGGTATAAAAGTGGAAGAGGAAATTATTGAACGGGGAACCCAATCAGGTGCCATAAATTTTTTTGAGCGCTGGTCCCGCAAAAAACAGGTTCATAGAAAAAAGCAAAAATAATTATGGTGTGTTTTACCGAAAACCTGAAAATTTTTGTGAGCATATGCTCCTCTTTGAGCCGAGTACAAGGCGAGCGATAATTTTAACCGGAGGAATACATAAAGTATTTTGAGGATTAAAATTTGAGCCCAACGCAGTAATCGAGAAAATTGGCGGTTTTCGGTAGAGTACTATGGAGGAACCAATGAAATCTGTAAGAGATATTGAGGTGACATCAAAGAGAGTTTTTGTCCGGGTGGATTATAATGTGCCGGTTGATGAAAAATTAAATATTACAGACGATAACAGGATAGTAGCAACCCTGGATTTAATTAGATACTTGGTGGGGAAAAATGCAAAAATTATTCTGGCTTCTCACCTGGGCAGACCCAAAGGGAAAAAAGATCCAAAATTCAGCCTGTCAACAGTGTGTAAAAGGTTGTCCCAATTATTAAAAAAACAGATTTTTTTTGCAGACGATTGCATTGGAGATTCGGTCACAAAAATGGTCAGGCAACTTACCAGTGGTCAGATCCTGATGTTGGAAAATTTAAGATTTCATAGTGAAGAAGAAAAAAATGATGACACATTTGCCAAAAAACTTGCCGACCTTTGTGATGTATATGTAAATGATGCCTTTGCAGTGTCCCATAGGGATCAGGCATCTATCACAGGTATCCCCAAATTTGCAAAAGAATTCGGGGCAGGTTTTCTGCTTGAAAAAGAAATTCAATCATATTACGATTCAGTTGAAAATCCCAAAAGACCCCTGGTGGCAATAATTGGTGGCGCAAAAGTATCAAGCAAACTTGAAGCCCTGGAGAATATGCTCAAATTTGTTGATAAACTGATAATTGGCGGTGCCATGGCAAACACGTTTTTAAAAAGCCAGGGTGTTGATACCAAGGGGTCAATGATTGAAGAAGATCTATTAGACAAGGCAGCAAGCATCGTTCAAAAGGCAAAAGCAAAAGGAGTAGATTTCCTGCTCCCACATGACCTGGTTTGTGCGGATAAATTTGATAAAGATGCCCAGGTAAAAAAAGTCTTGGTATATCAGATTCCGGATCAATGGATGGCCCTGGACATAGGCCCAGAGACAGCACTAAAATATGCCAACGCCATCAAAGACGCTGGAACCATTGTATGGAATGGTCCCATGGGGGTTTTTGAAATGGAAAAATTTATGTCAGGAACCCAGGTTATAGCGGATGCCATTGCAGATTCTTCAGCATTTTCCATTGTTGGTGGGGGAGATACCGGACTTGCTGCAAAAAAATGTAATGTTGCAGATAAGGTCAGCTATGTTTCAACAGGCGGCGGTGCTTTTTTACATTTAATGGAGGGCAAAAAACTTCCTGCAGTGGTTGCCCTGGAATAAATCTTAGAATATATGATAAAAGGAAAATAGTGTGATATTTTGTAAGCACAGAGATTGTTTAAGCCGGGAAGAAAGACTTAGAAGGTCTTACTATGAGGTGTTGCGCGACGAACTGGATCAATTTGTTTTAAGATACTCCTTGGTGGAGTCTTATAATAATTTTCTTCGATTACGGATGCCTTATCCGTTTGTGGAATTACGGGAGCTTAAGCCTAGAGCACGGATTCCTTCGGTTGAGTTTGGTGCACAAAATTCATTCTTAATTATTTTTTCCGAAGATTTTATCGATAAAAAACATAAAAAATATATTCGATACTTTGACGCCAATAAGACAACAAAGGATAATCTATTAAAGCATAAATATTTTCCGGATGTGGAAAATTTTAACCGGGATCTTAAATTTTTTGAAACCGGGGAATTCTTCTCTTTGTTAGGATCATTGCTCCCCATTGATTATGCCTTGTTGATCCAAAGGAATCAGCGGACAAAGGTAAGATATGCTCTGACCCATTTCCATGTGAGGATAGACTGGCCCATAGCAGAAGCGTCTGAAGACCTTGCCAGGGATTTAAGGTATATTTCAAAAGATCTTTATGAAAAAGGGGATAAATATGCTGAAGATTTTCAAAAAAAATTGTTTGAATACTATGGTGTTCCGGTTATGGCCGGGGGAAGAAGAACCGCAGCCATAGTAGCTGCTCAATACTTCAGGCAGTTTCCTGGAATTACAACTATTTATGTTTCTTCCAGTGAATCCAGAAATCTTTTACGCATTGATGAAAGAGGGGTATGCAAATCCGTTCTCGTTAAACTGCCGGACAGTGAAATAAAAAAATTGGCCAGCAATGCAGGTATTACCCAAAACAGCTTTACTAAAAATTATGTTATTGCACGGCAACGTAAAAATTTTATCTGTATCTTAAATGTAAAATACGATTATACAAGTCATGCATTGCCCTCAGAGGGTGGAAGACTTCGGGAGTTAAACCCTGATACAAACTGGTTGACGGTATCACAGGAGCATATATTACCGAAACCATCTACATTAATACATCCCCCCATTCCCTATAAAATGGTATATTTATAATTTTTTAAGCAGGGCAATTTCATCACAATTGGGGAAATTGACACAACCGATACAATCTGACCAGACCTTGATGGGAAGTTCATTCTTATCAATGGTTGAAAATCCGAATTGTTCAAAAAAGGTCGGGCGGTAGGTGAGGGTGAAAAGATCTTTGATTTTAAAATAAAATGCTTCCTGGATGGCTCTTTCTGTGAGAGTAGAGCCGATTCCCTGACCTGTGAAAGCAATATCCACTGCAAGGGATCGAATTTCCGCCAGATCTTCCCAGCAAAACTGCAGTGCACAGCATCCAACCACTTTTTTTTGTTTGGGATCTTCAAAAACCCAGAAGTCTCTTAAATGGTCGTATAATTTGCTAAGAGGCCTTGCTAAAAGTTCACCTCTAACATTGTAGAATTGAAGTAATGCATGGATGGTCGGGACATCCTCAAGCACGGCTTTTCTTATCATTTAAAGTCCTTTATTTTAATCAATGTTTTTAAAGTCCTTGAAGTTTTTTCTTTTGTTATTTCCCCAGTATCAGGATTCATGTATACCATTTTTGTGCCATCCGGTATATCAAAATATTGATAGGATTTGCTGGAGAGAACGTGTTTCATATAATCCATCCATATGGGTAGAGCCGCCCTTGCACCGGTTTCATATTTTCCAAGAGAGGTGGCATCATCATTGCCCACCCAGACACCCACTGCAATATCCGGACTGAATCCAATAAAGAGGGCATCTTTATAATTGTCGGTTGTCCCGGTTTTGCCGGCAATATCCTTTTGTATGGCCAAGGCCTCTTTCCCAGTGCCTTCAAGCACGACAGCTTTTAACATATCCGTTATAATGGCCGCATTTTGCCGGGACATAATGTATTGTTTCTGTGTCGTGTTTTGATACATTATCCTGGAGTCTGAATCCGTTATTCTAATGATGGAAAAAGGGGCAACCTTAATCCCCATATTAGCAAAAGGGATATAAGATGCTGTCAATTCAATCAGGCTGACTTCTGATGTTCCCAAAGCCAAAGAAAGATTGGAGTGAAGTTTTGAGGAAATCCCTGTTTTTTTTGCAAATTCAATCACCCTGGCCGGGCCGATCATCTCCATCAGTCTCACAACAGGTGTGTTTTTGGATAAGGCCAGGGCTTTGCGAAATGTGATGTCTCCTAAGTAAGTTTTTGAAAAATTATGTACCTGCCAGGTTTTATTATTATCCTGACGATAGGATAAAGGGGCATCAAGCAGCTTGTCGTTTTGTGAAAAACCTAAGGTGATGGCAGTGGCATATACAAAGGGTTTAAAAGCTGACCCTGGCTGGCGTTTGGCCTGGACAGCCCTGTTAAAGCTACTTTTATAAAAATTTTTCCCACCGACCATGCTTAAAATACCTCCGGTTTTAACATCCATGGCAATCAATGCGCATTGAACCTTTGAGGTGTCGATACCGTTTTTTAACATCCTGATTTCAAGCTTTTGCATGTGGTTTAAAATAGAATTTTCTGCAGTCTGCTGAAAATCTAAATCAAGCGTTGTATAGATGTTGAGCCCTTTTGAATAGATATTTTGTAAATCAAATTGTTCTTTTAAGTTTGCTTTAACATATTCTATAAAATAACCAGCCTTGTTATGCTCTGCCTTTTGGGGCGCTGGAGAAATTTTTACTGCTTTGGATAAATTATATTCAAGGGAAGTAATTATTTTTGCGCTCAACATTTGCTGAAGGACCATATCCCGCCTTTTTTTTGCTAAATCGGGATTTTTGATCGGTGAATACACAGAGGGTGCTTTGGGCAAACCTGCAATTAAGGCTGATTCTGCAAGGGTGAGATCTTTTACAGATTTTCCAAAATAAGTTTGCGAGGCAGCTTCGACACCATAGGCACCAGAGCCAAAATAAATCAGATTTAAATATAATTCCAGTATTTCATTTTTAGTATACCGTCTTTCAATCTGGAGTGTTAAAAAAGCTTCTTTAAGCTTTCTGGCAATGGATTTTTCAGAAGATAAAAACAATGTTTTTGTCAGTTGCTGGGTTAATGTGCTGGCGCCTTGTTTATAGCTTCTGGCTTTTATATCATGAAGTATTGCTCTTAAGATGGCTTTTAAATTGATGCCGGAATGGATGTAGAAATTTTTGTCTTCTATTATTATTAATGCTGAGATGAGATGTTGTGGAATTTTTTCAATGGAGATGGGAAATCTTTTTTCAACATAAAATTTAGTAAGAATTTTATTGTCTGATGAAAAAACAGTTGTGACAGATGAGGGCTTAAATTGTTTAAGTGAGTTTATTTGAGGCAGATCATGGATAAGGCTGAAAAAAATCCCTGCCAATATCCCGAAAAAAATTCCGATAAAAGAGATGAATATTAAATGCCAGTGTCGTTTAAGCATAAGGGGTTGTAAAAATAGTTGATAATTTTTATAAGGTTTTTACCTTTAATCCGGTTATGAAGGAATTCAGTCATATTTTCCGGACAATATCATTGGGCAGACATTGAATTTCAAGCAATAGTATGGCCATGGTGTTTGGCTGGGCATTATAAATGGAATTATACTCCATATCATATAATCCAAGGATTTTTGTTTTTTTTGGGGGACCTTTTGGTGACAGGATTTCAATTGTATCACCCTGGGTAAGTTTGTTTCTAATACCAACCTGGTAATGGTTAACTTTTGTACTCCCCATTATTTTTCCAATAAAACTGTGGATTTTTCCCTGGTGAATATTATTGTAATTGAGTTGTGGTTCACTTGTTTGATTAAAATAAAATCCGGTACAATATTCCCTGTGAAAAATCTGGTAAAGCTCAGCCAGCCAGTCTGGATTTGTTTTGTATGTATCCGGAGCGTCAACATAGGCATCAATTGCATTTCTATAAGTTTTAACCACAGAAGCAAGATAGTTGATACCTTTCATTCGGCCTTCAATTTTTAATGATGTTATGTTGGCATTAATTAGTTCAGGAATATGTTCGATCATGCTTAAATCTTTGGAGTTAAAAATATATGAGCCCCTGTCATCTTCCATGAGGGAATGATATTCATTGGGACGGAGTTCTTCCACTACTGAGTACTTCCATCTACACGGCTGGCTGCAAAGACCTCTATTGCCATCTCTTCCGCTTAAAAAACTACTTAGAAGGCATCGTCCAGAATAGGATACACACATGGCGCCGTGAATAAAGATTTCTGTTTCTATTTGTGCATCTTCAGTGATTTCTTTTATTTCTTCCAGGGATAATTCCCTGGCAAGGTTAACCCTTTTTACCCCGATCCCATGCCAGAACCTGGCAGCATTCAGGTTGGTTGTATTGGCCTGGGTGCTTAAATGGATATCAATATCAGGAATGATTCTTTTTGCCAGAATAATGATGCCCGGGTCAGAGATGATAATTGCATCCGGTCCGATTTGGCCGGTTTTGTATAAAAAGTCCTCGAGTTCTTTTTGTTCATGGTTTCTTGAGTAAATATTGCAGGCAAGGTAGACTTTGACTTTATGAAGGTGGGCAAAGGAAACAGCATCAACCATTTCAGCATCTGTAAAGTTTCCAGAAAAATTTCTCAAGCTGAAATTTTTGGCTGCAAGGTAAACTGCATCTGCGCCATAATGGATGGCAATTTCAAGCTTTTCAAAATTTCCAGCAGGTGCCAGAAGCTCAGGTTTAAAAGGATTTTTTTTCATATGGTCTGCAAATTAAGTGGTGCCCCCGGCAGGAATCGAACCTGCGCTCAAGGATTAGGAATCCTATGCTCTATCCACTGAGCTACGGGGGCGCAATTCATTCAACGATTAATTTTTGGCCTGGAAATATTTTACTTTTTTTATTCAAATGATTCAAGGCAAGTAATCTATTTAAATTCATATTATATTTTTTTGCAATTAAAAAAGGACTGTCTCCTGACTTAACTTTGTACTTAGAGGCACCTTTTTTAGCCATTTTAAAGTGCTTTTTAGATGTAATATTAAGGCTTTGACCAATGCTTAATGCAGTGGAGGATAATTTGTTTGTGACCATGATGTTTTTTGTTGTGGTATCAAATTTTCTGGCAATATTCCAAAGATTGTCCCCACTCTTGACTATATAAACAAGACCCATTCCAGGCACTACCTTGACAGAGGCCTTTGCATGAATATTTGCAGCATTGTTTCTGCTAGGTATTTTTAATACCTTGCCGGCAATGATTCTTTGAGACTTATGAATATGGTTGGTATTGGATATGGCCCGGATGGATGTTCGATATTTTTTAGCAAGTCCGGATAGGGTATCGCCTCGTCTTACACGGTGGTACACAACCTTTGGTGGTGGAGAATGAAAGATTTTGATTTTATCGATTGTTGAAAGGAAGATCTGGGATTTATCTTCAGGGATTTTTAACTGGTAAGGTTCAGACGGTAGAAGCCCATATCTGAGTTCTGGATTTAAGTCTTTTAATACAGCTTCTTTTACGCCTATTTCTTTTGCAATATCTTTGAGACGAATCTGTTTTTTAATTTCATATGTTTTAAAGGCAATGGGCAATAAGGGAACCCCTATTTTAATATTATATTTGTCCAGATTGTTCATGATATGAAGCGTTGCCAAAAATCTGGGGACATATCGTGCGGTTTCCCTGGGCAGATTCTGATAAAGATCCCAGAAATTATCAAGATAGTTAATACTTTGTTTTCGGATGGTTCTTAATACTCTACCCTCTCCGCAATTATATGCAGCAAGGGCTGTTGTCCAGTCTCCGAAAAGATTGTGAAGCTCTTTTAGGTAACTAATAGCAGCCATGGTCGACTTGTGAGGGTCAAGACGTTCATCAATATAATAGTTGCGGGTTAACCCGAATTTGTACCCTGTCGAAGGGATAAACTGCCATAAACCCAGAGCCCTGGCAGAAGATAAGGCCCTGATTTTAAATCCACTTTCAATTAAGGGCAACCAGGATATCTCTTCGGGCAGGCCAGCTTTTTTTAATTCAGAAAGTATAAAAGGCCTAAACCTTTCAGATCTTTCAAGGGATTGTATAAAGAATTTACGTTCAGGTCCGGTTAGTCTTTTTATTTCATTTTGCACATGGTTATTCAGTGTTATGGGTATTTCATTGTGTAACCCGTTTACCACTATTTGGCGGGATGCATAAATTTCAAGAATTCGTTTTGATATCAGGTATCGGATGTCTTCTTTTTGTTGATTCAATTCAGAATTAATTTCTGAATCAATATCAAGAATATTAGAATAAGCAGAGTCAAGACTGGTAAGCGCGTCATCTAATTTGCCTTGTTCCCACATCTGCTGGGCATAATCACAAAGCTCAAGTGCCTGGTCGATTTTCTCCTGGTCCGTGAGCTCGGGTACTTGATCGTTTTTTTCAGATTTTTGATTTTGCTTGTATGATTCCTTTTTAACGTCTGATGCTAATAAATCTGTTTTGTCAGGAGTTGATAAAAAAGGATTTGAAATAGTGACGGTCTCTTCTGAGTTATTGGCTTCTTCCTGGGTGGCAGTCACCCTGTTTTTGTTGTTTGAATTAGAAAGTACAGGGAGATTGCCAGGCTCCTGCGTTTCCAAGGTAGGTGTTTGGGCTTTATTGAAAGGGTTGGAGGCGGTATTGTTGTATGCTTGTTGACAACCTGAGGTGATCCAGACAATCATTAAGAATAAAGCAAGCTTGGTTCTAAACATTTTTTCCTTGATGGTTACGTTAACATATTTTGATGGATTAATTATAAAATTAGGCAAAACTTGTCAAGGATATATATCTTTTAATTTTGGTTTGGCGGAGTTTTTGTTTTATAACCAATAAAAAGTTCTTGTATCTTTTACTGTATTTGTGTAGAGTAAAAAGTTATTTGATTTTAGTATTCTGTTTTTATGAAGATTATTCTTTTATTAAGGATTATTTAAGGCGGCATGCAATTTGGATATTGCTTGGATTAGATTCAAATAATAAAGAAAGTAAATCAGAGTAAAAAAAGAGAATTCAGGGTATAAATTAATATTTGAAGCCCGATGCTTAAAAATATTTGAATTTAGAGTTGATTATCTTATTTTGTTCTGCTATTATCTTTCGGTCTTTTTGTCGTAACAAAATGTTGCGGCCTAAGATGAGCCGATATAGCTCAGTTGGTAGAGCATCTCACTTGTAATGAGAATGTCCTCCGTTCGATTCGGGGTATCGGCTCCAAAATAAATTGGTGGGGTTCCCGAGTGGTCAAAGGGATCAGACTGTAAATCTGACGGCTCAGCCTTCGGAGGTTCAAATCCTCCCCCCACCACCAGTGTGTTGTGTAGGAGATCATAAAGTATTGTTTTTGGTGGATCGTTACTACATTGCTAATATGGGTTGATTAGCCGATTTAGTTTCTTTATCCGCGGGAGTAGCTCAGTTGGTAGAGCTTCAGCCTTCCAAGCTGAATGTCGCGAGTTCGAATCTCGTCTCCCGCTCCACTTCTTTGGATCTTCACTGGAATAATGGTTTGAGTTAAATTTGATTAATTTGAATCGCCTATCGGGCCCATGTAGCTCAGTCGGTAGAGCGCTTCCTTGGTAAGGAAGAGGTTCAACGGTTCGATTCCGTTCATGGGCTCCAAAACAACTGCAGGAGGAGTTAAGAAGATGGCTAAGGAAAAATTTGAGCGGACAAAGCCGCATGTGAACATAGGAACAATTGGTCACATTGATCATGGGAAGACTACGCTTACAGCCGCAATCACAAAGCATTCAGCATTGAAAGGCTATGGTAAGTATGTTCCGTTTGATGAGATTGATAAGGCGCCTGAAGAAAGAGAGCGTGGTATTACAATAGCCACAGCCCATGTTGAGTATGAGACAGCCAACCGTCATTACGCACATGTGGACTGCCCAGGTCATGCTGACTATATTAAGAACATGATTACAGGCGCAGCCCAGATGGATGGTGCAGTGCTGGTAGTAAGTGCTGATGATGGTCCCATGCCCCAGACAAGAGAGCATATCCTTCTTGCCCGCCAGGTAGGTGTACCCTCAATAGTTGTATTTTTGAACAAATGTGACATGGTGGATGACGAAGAATTGATCGAGCTGGTTGAGATGGAACTTCAGGAGCTTCTGGATACCTATGAGTTTCCTGGAGATACAACACCGATAATCCGGGGCAGCGCGCTTAAAGCACTTGAAAGTGATGATGTGGACAGTGAAGAGGTCAAATGTGTCTTCGAACTTCTTGACGTCCTTGATTCTTATGTGCCGGAACCTGAAAGAGATATAGCAAAACCATTCCTGATGCCCATCGAGGATGTATTCAGTATTTCAGGCCGCGGAACAGTTGTTACCGGAAGAATTGAACGTGGTATTGTTAAAACCGGTGAAGAGGTAGAGATCGTAGGTATTAGAGATACAGCCAAGACCGTATGTACCGGGGTTGAGATGTTCAGAAAACTTCTTGATCAAGGCCAGGCAGGAGACAATGTAGGGCTTCTTCTTCGCGGAACCAAACGGGATCAGGTAGAAAGAGGTCAGGTTGTATCCAAACCTGGGACAATCAATCCTCATACAAAGTTCAAAGCAGAGATGTATGCATTGAGTAAAGAGGAAGGTGGTCGTCATACGCCGTTTTTCAGTGGTTACAGGCCTCAGTTTTTTTTCAGGACAACAGATATTACAGGTGTGTTGACACTGGACGAAGGCGTAGAAATGATCATGCCCGGAGACAATGCAACCATTAATGTAGAGCTGATTAATCCCATTGCAATGGAAAAAGAACTCAGGTTTGCAATCAGGGAAGGTGGACGTACTGTTGGTGCCGGTGTTATCGGTGAAATTGTAGAATAAACGTCCTTAAGGAGTTAATATGGACAGAGTCATCATTGCTCTTGCCTGCACAGAGTGCAAGAGAAGGAATTATACAACGACAAAGAATAAGCGGAAAACTCCTGATAAGATAGAGTTTAAAAAATACTGCAAATTCTGTAATAAACATGTAGTGCATAAAGAAACAAAGGTTAAATAGCAAAAATATATGCAGGTCAGTAGCTCTAATTGGCAGAGCTCCGGACTCCAAATCCGGCGGTTGTGGGTTCGATTCCCTCCTGGCCTGCCACATTTTTCCATTTTGCAGTCTTAATTTGAAAATTGATTAAGATTTCAGGATAAACTTAGGAGTTGTATGTCACGATTACAGAAAAAAAAGCCTGTAAGCGAAAAGGCAAAGAATAGGATAGAAACGGAAAATAAGACTGATTTTTCTGATAGCTCTTCAAAGCTTTCAAATATAAAATCATCCATAGTAGCAAGTCCTTTAAAAGCAAAGTCAGAAAAAAATTTGGTCGATGCTAAGGCAGGAGCGCCAAATTTTTTCCAAAAAGCAATGGAGTTTTTAAGAGAAGTCAAGGTTGAGTTAAAAAAGGTAACCTGGCCTACTCGAAAACAGACCACAGGGACAACCATTGTTGTGATTGTTTTTGTTTTTATTCTTGCAACGTTTCTTGGATTTTTTGATTTTGGTCTTTCAAAGCTTGTTCAGGTTGTCCTGACATAAAACAAGGGAAGTAACATGTCTCTAAAATGGTATGTAGTACATGTATATTCAGGTCATGAGCAAAAAGTAAAAGTTGCTCTGGAAGAAAAAATAAAAGCTTCCAAGAATCCTGAAAAATTTGGTGAGATTCTTATTCCGACTGAAAATATTGTTGAACTTGTTAATGGGAAGAAAAGGGAATCTTCAAGAAAGTTCTACCCGGGGTACATTCTGGTTAGAATGCATCTGGACAATGAGACATGGCATATTGTAAGTTCCACTGCAAAGGTTACTGGTTTTTTGGGTGGGAAAAATAAACCGGCGCCGATAAGTGACAAAGAGGCTGAAAACATTGTTGATAAAATGCAACAGGGGAAAAATAAGCCTCAACCTAAATACTTTTTTGAACCAGGGGATGAGGTCAGAGTTATTGATGGACCATTTTCAAGTTTTGTCGGTACAGTGGAAGATGTATCACCTGATAAAGAAAAGATTAAAGTGTTGGTGAGTATTTTTGGGCGCGCAACCCCTGTAGAACTGAATTTTATACAGGTTACCAAAATATAGTATGGTTAAATAGTTAAGTTTTAGGAGTTCAAAACAATGGCAAAAAAAGTAATGACACAAATAAAGCTTCAGGTTCAAGCAGGAAAAGCCAATCCATCTCCGCCTATCGGACCTGCCTTAGGTCAGCACGGCGTTAACATTATGGATTTTTGTAAGGCTTTTAATGCAAAGACCGCTAATGACATAGGATCTATCATTCCAGTCGTCATCACCGTATACAAGGATAGATCGTTCAGCTTTATTACAAAAACACCACCAGCATCCAGGTTGTTGCTGGCTGCAGCGAAGCTTGCAAAAGGGTCAAGTGTGCCCAACCGGGATAAAGTTGGAAAGGTCACCAGGGATCAGCTTGTTGCAATTGCAGAAACCAAAAAAGAAGATTTAAATGCCTCAGATATTGATGCTGCTGTAAAGATTATTGCAGGTACAGCAAGAAGCATGGGGATAGAAGTAATTTAACTTTAAGTAGAAGAGTGATGAAAATGCCAAAGCGGAGTAAAAATCATACAGAAGCACTTAAAAAGGTCGATAGAACGGTTCAATACGATCCACTGAATGCCTTGGAACTGACGGTTTCTTCCAGTTATGTAAAGTTTGATGAAACTGTGGATGTTGCCGTGAGGTTAGGCGTTGATCCGCGGCATGCTGATCAAATGGTTCGAGGAACGGTTATATTGCCCAACGGACTTGGTAAAGAAGTAAAAGTATTAGTCTTTGCAAAAGGTGAGAAAGAAAAAGAGGCCTTGGATGCAGGGGCAGACTTTATTGCCGATGAAGAGACGATTAAAAAGATCCAAGACGGCTGGTTTGGTTTTGATAAAGCCATTGCAACTCCGGATATGATGGGGGCAGTCGGAAAGCTGGGTCGGATATTAGGACCCCGTGGCCTGATGCCCAATGCTAAAACCGGAACTGTAACTTTTGAACTTGAAAAAGCAATCAATGAAGTGAAAGCAGGTAAAATTGATTTTCGGGTTGAAAAAGCAGGTATTGTTCATGTTCCAGTTGGAAAAATATCTTTTGGTGCACAAAAATTAACTGAAAATGTTAAAGCCTTTTTAGATAAATTGGTGGCGCTAAAACCTGCAGCCAGTAAGGGAACTTACTTAAAAACAATCAGTGTATCTTCAACAATGGGTCCAGGTATAAAAGTGGATCCCCTGTTGATAAAATAGGCTAAAAAAATAGATTTTTTTAAACCTGTCATAGACAGTAGGTGTGCTTTTATTGTGAAGCACATAATCGGATTTGCCGGCCTGCCGAGATAGAAGATAATATAATTTTGTTTTGGTTTAGTTGGCACCTTCGTACAAATATAATTTATGGAAGGAGGTGTAAGAAAAATGCTGAATATTTCCCAAAAAAAAGAACAGGTTAAAAGGCTCGCAAAAGAGTTGTTAGAATCTGAAATTTCCATTTTGGTTGATTATAAAGGTCTGGATGTATTGAAAATGACCGACCTTCGTGCGCAACTCAGGAATGAAGGCATCCACATGGAAGTTGTTAAAAATACATTGCTGGATAGAGCATCCGAAGGTACAGATGCGGCCTTGATGAAAGATTTTTACAAAGGTCCCAATGCCATTGTTTTATCAAAAGATGATCCTGTCACTCCGGCAAAGATTTTGCTTAATTTTGCCAAAGACAATGATAAACTTGAGATTAAAGCAGCTGCATTATCAGGAAAGCTTCTCAATCCCGAAGAGATAAAACAGCTGGCAACACTGTTGTCCAGAGAAGAGCTTCTTGGCAAATTGGTTTACACGCTTAATGCGGTTCCAACTTCATTGGTTACTGTTCTTTCCGCTGTTCCCAGATCTTTTGTTAATGTTCTTAATGCAATTAAAGATCAAAAAGAAGCGGCATAAACATTTTTATTTATAATTTTAGAAAAATATATTCTTTACAGTTTTATTTAGGAGAAAAAAAATGGCTGATATCACAAAAAATGATGTAATTGAATTTATATCAAACATGAGCGTTCTTGAACTTTCTGAGTTGGTAAAAGAGCTTGAAGATAAATTTGGTGTAACTGCTGCTGCCCCTATGGCCTTTGCAGCCGGTGCAATGCCTGCTGGTGATGCTGTCGCTGAAGAAGAGCAGACAGAGTTTGATGTTGTTCTCGAAACATTTGGGGATAAGAAAATTAACGTTATCAAAGAAGTAAGAGCGATTACAGGACTGGGCCTTAAAGAAGCAAAAGCTCTTGTGGAAGAAGCCCCTAAATCCATTAAAGAGGGAATTTCAAAAGAAGAAGCTGAAAAAATTAAAGAACAATTAGAAGGTGCTGGTGCACAGGTTTCTGTAAAATAATTTTTGCAAAACAAGTTAACTTACAATAGTTTTAAGTTGCATAAAATTTATGCGGGGGCAGGGCAAAAGTGCCATGTCTCCGCTTTTACGGTTAGAAAAACTCACACTGGGAGATATCATGACCGGAAGTCTTTTGATAAATAAGCGTATTAGAAAAGAGTTTGGCAGCAGAAGAAAAATCATTGATATTCCTGATTTAATAGGGATGCAAAGAAGTTCTTACGATGGTTTTCTTCAAAAAGATGTTTTGCCTGAAGAAAGGGAAGAAAAGGGACTTCATGCCGTTTTTAAATCTGTTTTCCCCATCAAGGATTTTACAGATACATCATCCTTGGAGTATGTTTCATATTCCTTTGGCGAACCAAAGCATTCCATGAAAGAATGCACTTCAAGGGGAATGACTTATGATATTCCAATAAACATCAAAGTTCGGCTTGTTGTTTACGATCATGATAAGGAAAGCGCTGTTTCAACGATCCGTGACATCAAAGAACAAGAAATTTATTTTGGCACCATACCATTGATGACACGGCAGGGTACCTTTATTATTAATGGTACTGAAAGAGCGGTTGTAAGTCAGTTGCACAGATCATCCGGCGTATTTTTTGATCATGACAAAGGGAAAAAATATTCTACAGGGAAAATTATATACTCTGCCAGAATAATACCTGTCAGAGGTTCTTGGATTGATATGGAAATTGATGCCAAGGACATTGTTTATATTAGAATAGACAGGCGAAGAAAATTCCCTGTATCCATCCTTTTTAAGTCCTTTGGTTATACCAGTGAAGATATCTTGGATTTCTTCTATAATAAAGAACGTATTAATAAAAAGGATGGATCGTTTTTTAAAGAGTTTTCCCAGGAAAATTTGGCACGGCAGAGGGCCAGCTTTGATATTAAATCTCCAAGAACCGGAGAGGTTGTTGTCAAAAAAGGAAGAATTTTTACAAAACGAGCGTTAAAACAACTGGAAGATGACGGGCTAGATTATATCCCTATCGCAGAAAGTGAATTGTTTGATAAATCCTTTGCTCAGAGTATTATTGATGAAAAGACAGGGGAAATACTATTTAAAGCCGGAGATATGATTACTGAAGAAAATTTTAAACTTATAGAGGAAAAAAGTCTCGATGAGTTTAGTATTCTTTGTGTTGATCCAAGAAGCTCAGATGCCATGAGGAAAACACTTTTTGCTGATAAAACTCAGAATAAAGAAGAAGCTTTAATGGACATTTATAGACGTCTTCGACCTGGGAATCCAGCAACAATGGAGGTAGCCCAGGATTTTATTGACCATCTTTTTTTCAGACAAGCCTATTATGATTTGTCTAAAGTAGGAAGGTTGAAAATGAATCATCGTCTTGGGATTGATACTAAGATTGATGTAAAAACCTTGCGAAAAGAAGATGTTCTGTTAACGGCGGCTACATTGATTGAACTCAAAGATACCCAGGGAAAGGTCGATGATATTGATCATTTGGGAAATCGTCGTGTCCGGGCGGTGGGGGAGCTTCTTCAAAATCATTACAGGATTGGCCTTGTACGGATGGAGAGGGCTATTAAAGAAAAAATGAGCATGCAGGAAGTGGATGCCATGATGCCCCACGATTTAATTAATCCCAAGCCTGTTTCAGCGGTTGTCCGGGAATTTTTCGGTACCTCCCAGTTATCCCAGTTCATGGATCAGACCAACCCTTTGTCTGAAACAACACATAAAAGAAGGTTGTCTGCACTAGGACCCGGAGGGTTGACAAGGGAAAGGGCAGGGTTTGAGGTCAGAGATGTTCATCCATCCCATTATGGAAGAATCTGTCCCATTGAGACACCTGAAGGTCCAAATATTGGTCTGATTGTTTCGCTATGCACCTATGCAAGAGTGAATGATTTTGGTTTTATCGAAACCCCTTTCAGGATTGCCAACGACGGAAATGCATCAACAAAAATTAAGCATCTGACAGCCTTTGAAGAAAAGGAACATCCTATTGGGCAGGCAAATGCCCCCCTTGATGTTGATGGAAATTTTATCAATCCTTTGGTTTCATCACGAGTTGGCGGTGAATTTGAAATGATTGAAAACAAAGATGTGAAATTCATGGATGTCTCACCAAATCAATTGGTATCTGTTTCTGCATCCTTAATCCCTTTTCTTGAAAATGATGATGCAAACAGGGCGTTGATGGGATCGAATATGCAGCGCCAGGCAGTTCCGTTGATCAAGAGTGAAGCACCTCTGGTCGGAACGGGAATGGAAAGTGTGGTTGCAAGAGATTCCGGTGTTACCATTGTGGCTGATTATGATGGTATTGTTGTTGATGTGGATTCCAAACGGATTGTTGTACGAAATAATGATACCGAAGACAGTAATTTTGAAAAAGCAGTATCCATATATAATTGTTCAAAATTTATTCGTTCTAATCAAAATACCTGTTTTAATCACCGCCCCATAGTTGTAAAAGGTGAATCTGTAACAAAAGGCCAGGTGATTGCAGACGGTCCGTCCACCGAGATGGGAGAGCTTGCCCTTGGTAAAAATGTCACAGTAGCTTTCATGCCATGGGATGGTTACAACTATGAGGACTCAATCCTGGTGAGTGAGCGGCTGGTAAAAGATGGTATTTATACCTCTATTCATATCGAAGAATATGAAGTTCTGGCACGGGACACAAAATTAGGGAAAGAGGAAATTACCCGTGATATTCCCAATGTGGGTGAAGAAGCATTAAAAAATCTTGATGAAAGCGGTATAATCCGACTGGGTGCTGAAGTTAAATCCGGGGATATACTTGTGGGTAAAATCACACCAAAAGGAGAGACACAGCTTTCCCCTGAAGAAAAACTTTTGCGGGCTATCTTTGGTGAAAAAGCAGGTGATGTAAAAGATACATCTCTTTGTGTGCCGCCGGGTGTGAAAGGTAAGGTTATTGATGCAAAGGTTTTTTCAAGAAGAGGCCTTACAAAAGATGATCGCACAAGATTTATTGAAGATGATGAAATTGAACGGTTTGAAAAAGATAGAGATGATGAAATTAAAATTATTTCTGATGTGGCACGTGAAAAAGTTGAGTCAATCCTTGTCGGCAAAAAACTCATTACAGATCTTGAAAAAGCAGGAAAGCTCCTGGTTAAATCCGGGACAAATGTAAAACAGGGGTCTTTGTCAGGGATTCCAGTGGCTGTGCTTGTCAATGTTGCTGTTAAGGATGCAGTGACCACTGAAAAAGTACAAATTATATTAGAGAATGCCCAGGAACAAATTAAAAAGGCAAGAGAACAGTTTAACAGGCAGGTATCCCGGTTTGAAAAGGGTGATGATCTTGCTCCTGGTGTATTAAAGATGATCAAAATTAGTGTTGCCATGGAAAGAGTTCTTTCTGTCGGTGATAAAATGGCAGGCCGTCATGGAAATAAAGGTGTTGTTTCAAGAATTTTAAGGGTGGAAGATTTACCATACTTTGAAGATGGAAGACCGGTGGATATGGTACTCAATCCTTTGGGTGTCCCTTCTCGTATGAATGTTGGTCAGATATTGGAGATTCATCTGGGGCATGCCGCCTATGGCCTGGGCCAGCGAATTGATGAATACCTCAGTCAAATGAAGCTGGACAAATTAAGGGAAAAAGTCATTCAAATTTTTTCTATGACTGAAACTCAGAAGAAGGATAAGAAAGAAGACACGCTTGTAATTGATATTGAAAAGATGTCTGATAAAGAGTTAGTTGATTTCGCATTACTTTACAAAAACGGTGTGCATATGGCAACGCCTGTTTTTGATGGTGCCAGTGAGGATGAGATCAAACAGATGATTGATATGGCTGGGTTTGATACATCCGGGCAAGCAGTGCTTTATGATGGCAGGACCGGTGAACCTTTTGATAAAGCGGTAACCGTTGGAGCAATGTATATGCTTAAGCTTCACCATTTGGTTGATGACAAACTTCATGCACGTTCCATTGGTCCATACTCCCTGGTTACCCAGCAACCATTGGGTGGTAAAGCCCAGTTTGGTGGACAAAGGCTTGGTGAGATGGAAGTCTGGGCAATGGAAGCATATGGTGCTGCCCACGCTTTACAGGAATTTTTGACTGTCAAGTCCGATGATATGATAGGCAGAACTCGAATGTATGAAAAAATAGTAAAAGGCCAGAATGTTCTTGAGCCAGGAATGCCTGAATCTTTCAGGGTTCTTACCAAAGAATTGAATAGTCTGGGTTTGGACATGAATCTTTTAGAAGGAATTAAATAAGGAGAAGATTTTGGACAATATATATGATTTCTTCGCAAAACCAAAAGATCCTAAGATTTATACGGGCGTTCAAATAAGCCTTGCATCTTCAGACCAGATTAGAGAGTGGTCTCATGGTGAAATAAAAAAACCGGAAACAATAAACTACAGGACATTCAAACCTGAAAGAGATGGACTTTTCTGTGCAAAAGTTTTCGGTCCCACTAAGGATTATGAGTGCAATTGTGGTAAATACAAACGCATGAAACATCGTGGGGTTGTCTGTGAAAAATGCGGTGTTGAAGTGATTCAGTCAAAAGTGCGGCGGGAGCGAATGGCTCATATAGAACTTGCGTCTCCTGTCTCTCACATCTGGTTTTTAAAAAGTCTTCCCAGTAAAATTGGTAATGCACTTGATTTGACATTAAAAAATCTTGAAAAAGTTCTTTATTTTGACTCCTATATTGTCATTGACCCAAAAGATTCAGGCCTTAAAAAACTTCAACTTTTGTCCGATGATCAATATTATGAAGCCCTGGAAAATTTTGGTGATGGGTTTGAAGCCGGCATTGGTGCGGAAGCGATATTGAAGCTGCTTGAAGAGATTGATCTTCAAGCCGTCCATGATGAGCTTAAAGAAGAGATCAGTCTTACCAAATCCGTTGCCAAGAAACAGAAGATGTCCAAACGTCTTAGAGTAATTGATGCGTTTTTGACATCCGGGATTGAGCCCACACGGATGATTATGACGGCCTGCCCCATTCTCCCTCCTGATTTAAGGCCTTTGGTGCCCCTTGAAGGTGGGCGGTTTGCGACATCTGATTTGAACGATTTATATAGAAGGGTATTAAACAGAAACAATCGGTTGAAAAGACTGGTTGATCTGAATGCTCCGGATATTATTGTCAGAAATGAAAAAAGGATGTTGCAGGAAGCTGTGGATGTTCTGTTTGACAATGGCCGCCATGGTCGAGTGGTTACAGGCACAAATAAAAGGCCGTTAAAGTCATTGAGTGATACGTTAAAAGGAAAACAGGGACGTTTTAGACAGAACCTTCTCGGTAAGCGGGTGGATTACTCTGGTCGTACTGTTATTACAGTTGGTTCTGAGTTGCGACTCCATCAATGCGGTATACCTAAAAAAATGGCTCTGGAGTTGTTTAAACCGTTTATTTATAATTATCTTGAACAAAAAGGCCTTGTATCAACAGTTAAGAGCGCCAAGAAAATGGTTGAACGCGAGGAGACCGAGGTTTGGGATGCCCTTGAATCGGTTGTAAAAGAGTATCCAGTGATGCTCAACAGGGCTCCAACACTCCATCGTCTCGGGTTTCAGGCCTTTGAACCCGTATTAATCGAAGGTAAAGCGATTCAACTTCACCCTTTGGTTTGTCCTGCATTTAATGCAGACTTTGATGGTGATCAAATGGCGGTTCACGTACCGCTTTCTCTTGAGTCTCAGCTTGAGGCAAGGATTATGATGCTATCCACCAATAACATCCTGTCTCCTGCAAACGGTCAGCCTATAATTGTACCAACCCAGGATATTGTTTTGGGTATTTATTATATGACTCGTGCCGTTCGGCTTCAAAAGGGCGAGGGGGTAATATTTTCAGGTATTGAAGAAGTCAGACATGCATTTGATGCCGGTGAACTTGGCCTCCATGCCAAGATTAAAGTCCGAATTGATGGGGAAATGTACGATACCACCACAGGTAGAATTTTACTCTGGGAAACAATCCCTGGGGATACGCTTTTGTTATTGACGAGAATCAGAACTCAAACCCTTGAATATTGCGAAGCTGCAATGGAAGAATTAAAGACTGGAAAAGACTTTAACAAAGTTTTAGCAAAATATTCTGATGATGAAATTAAAAAAACCAAAGGGAAAACAGATTTTCTTACCAGAAAAGAATTTAAAAATATGTTTCAGGTATCTGAGATTGTAGTTGAACAACTTTATGGTCTGAAACAGGATCAGTTTACAGATATCAGAAAAGTGGGGGATTATTATACCATATTTAAAGTGGATGAGCGCAAAACTACCCTGCCCTTTAATCTGGTAAACAAGCTGATGGATAAATCTTCCATTGTAAAACTGATTGACTATGCTTACCGTAATATTGGCCTGAAGGAAACCGTTATCCTTTCAGACAGGCTTAAGGATATCGGTTATAAATATTCTACTTTGGGGGGGCTTTCCATCTGTGTGGATGATATGATTATTCCGGATGAAAAATGGGATATAATTGCAAAAGCTGAGAAGAATATTGAAGATATAAAAGATCAGTATTCCGAAGGATTGATTACCCAGGGTGAGAAGTATAATAAAGTGGTAGATATCTGGGCCCAAGCCACGGATGATATTGCCAATGCCATGATGGAAGTCATGAAAAACCCGAAGGGCACCATGCATAAGGATGAACCAGAAGAATTGAATGCGGTTTATGTTATGGCAGACTCAGGTGCTCGTGGAAGCAAAGACCAGATGCGTCAGCTGGCCGGAATGCGTGGGTTGATGGCCAAACCTTCTGGCGAGATCATTGAAAATCCGATTACAGCTAATTTCCGTGAAGGACTGTCAGTTCTTCAATATTTTATATCAACCCATGGTGCGCGTAAGGGTTTAGCTGATACCGCCTTGAAGACAGCAAATTCAGGGTATCTCACAAGACGTCTGGCCGATGTAGGTCAGGATTGTACCATTGTTCAACCCGATTGTGGTACCATTAATGGTATTGAGGTGGAATCCCTATACGAGGGGGGTGAAGTCATTCAAACTCTTGGTGAGAGAATCCTTGGAAGGGTTACCCAGGAAGATATTCATGACCCCTACTCAGATGAATTTATTGTCGGGTTGGATACCGAGCTTTCTGAAAGTGACGTTAAAAGAATCGAAGCAGCGGGTGTTCAAAAAGTTAAAATTCGTTCTGTTCTTACCTGTAATTCTAAGCATGGAGTTTGCTCCAGATGTTACGGACGAGATCTGGCCCATGGTGTAACCGTTGAAATCGGTCAAGCCATTGGTATTGTTGCAGCTCAGTCCATTGGTGAGCCTGGGACCCAGTTGACCATGAGAACCTTTCACATTGGTGGTACTGCTTCAAGAAAGGTAGAAGTTGCAGAAATTAAGGCCAGAGTCGGTGGTATATTGAAATACAATGAAGATATCCATACGGTAATTTCTGCCCAAAACCAAGTCATTGTAATGAACCGCAAAGGCGGGGGCATCACCATTGTTGGAGAAGAAGGGCGTGAGAGAGCCAAGGAGACGGTTATTTATGGTGCTACCCTCCATATTCCTGATGGCAAGGAAGTTGAACCGGGTGACGTGATTGCCACATGGGATCCGTTTACAACGCCGATTATCACAGAAGTTTCCGGCCGCATTCGGTTTGCTGATATAGAGGTTGGTAATACGGTCCAGGAGCAGATTGATCAGGTAACCGGTAAAGTTTCCCGTACGATTATTGAAGGTAGAGATAGTGAGATTCGACCCAGAATTACCATTAAGGATAAAGAGGGAAAAGGCGTAAAACTTGCGAATTCTAAAGCAGCAATGTACTATCTGCCGGTGAATGCCATTCTTACTATTGATGAAGATGACCAAGTCATGGCTGGGGATGTGATTGGAAAATTGCCTAGGGCAACCACAAAAACCAAGGATATTACAGGTGGCCTTCCAAGAGTTGCAGAGCTTTTTGAAGTCAGAAAGCCAAAAGATCCAGGCGTACTGACAGAGATTGACGGATATGTTGCTGTGTCCAAGGGCACAAAAGGAAGACAGAAAGTCACTATTACCCCGGGTGATGTCGGGGAAAAGAAAGAATACTCTATCCCTAAGGGTCAGCATGTCACTGTTTATGATGGTGATTATGTGAAAGCTGGTGATCCATTGATTGCCGGAAGTGCTAACCCCCAGGATATTATGAACATCAAGGGTGAAGTGGCATTGGCAAAATATCTGGTGGATGAGGTACAAGAAGTTTATCGGCTTCAAGGCGTAAGAATTAATGATAAGCACATTGAAGTGGTGATCCGTCAGATGATGAGGCGGGTAAAAGTTATTAGTACAGGAGACACAAATTTTATACCCGATGAACAGGTGGATAGAATCCATTTTGAAGATGTAAATCGGGAAGTGGCCATGACGGGTGGAGAGCCTGCAAAAGGGGAGCCGTTGATCCTTGGTATTACAAAAGCCTCTTTGTCTACCGACAGTTTTCTTTCTGCCGCATCATTTCAGGAAACAACAAAAGTGTTGACCCTTGCTGCCATAGAAGGAAAGTATGATGGCCTTAAAGGATTGAAAGAGAATGTTGTAATGGGCCGACTCATCCCTGCTGGAACCGGTTTCCCAGGATACAGCGATGTTGAAGTAGGGTTTGGAGTGGGTGCACAGGTGTGATTAAAAATAAAAAAACTTGACATTTTGAATAAGTGAAAGTAGAATTGAATATTTTGTCGTGTATGACAATGGTTAAAATTTGATAAGGAACGTAAGGGGAAGTTATGCCGACCATTAATCAGTTGGTTAGAAAAGGTAGAAAAAAAGCAGAGAAAAAGGTTAGTACGCCTGCTTTGAAAGGTGGACCTCAGAAGCGTGGAGTTTGCACCAGGGTGTACACGTCAACTCCAAAGAAGCCTAACTCTGCTTTGAGAAAAGTAGCCAGGGTTCGTTTGACTACTGGAATGGAAGTTGCTGCATATATACCAGGTATGGGCCATAACCTGCAGGAGCACTCTGTTGTTCTTGTCAGGGGTGGCAGGGTAAAAGATCTTCCAGGTGTTCGCTATCATATAGTCAGGGGCGCTCTTGATACATTAGGTGTTGATGATAGAAGACAGGGTCGATCAAAGTACGGAGCAAAAAGACCTAAATAAATATTAAAAGATTTAAATTTAAGTTATGGTGGATATGAATGATGGCTGTAAAAGAGATTAACCTTGATAATTTAACAAAAAATGCAACCCAGGAAGAAAAGCTTGCCGCTAAATTTGTTAACTGCGTTATGAAGCAAGGGAAAAAAAACGCAGCTCGCAAAGCAGTAAAAAATGCGTTGCTGATGGCACAGGAGAAAATTGGTGAGCCTGCTCTGGATGTTCTTAAAAAAGCAATTGACAATATCAGACCTGCGGTTGAGGTTAAATCCAGGAGAATCGGCGGTTCGACATACCAGGTGCCGACTGATATCAAACCCAGCAGGCAGACAGCTCTAGCTTTTCGTTGGTTGATTAACTTCAGCCGGAATCGTTCTGAAAAGGGATTTGCAAATAAGCTTGCTTCAGAACTGCTTGACGCTTGTAACGGACGTGGCGGAGCAATGAAGAAAAAGGAAGATACACACAAAATGGCAGAGGCCAACAAGGCATTTGCACATTTTAGATGGTAATTAATATTTTGAATATCCTGATAACATTCCACAGGAGGAGTTAAGAAGATGGCTAAGGAAAAATTTGAGCGGACAAAGCCGCATGTGAACATAGGAACAATTGGTCACATTGATCATGGGAAGACTACGCTTACAGCCGCAATCACAAAGCATTCAGCATTGAAAGGCTATGGTAAGTATGTTCCGTTTGATGAGATTGATAAGGCGCCTGAAGAAAGAGAGCGTGGTATTACAATAGCCACAGCCCATGTTGAGTATGAGACAGCCAACCGTCATTACGCACATGTGGACTGCCCAGGTCATGCTGACTATATTAAGAACATGATTACAGGCGCAGCCCAGATGGATGGTGCAGTGCTGGTAGTAAGTGCTGATGATGGTCCCATGCCCCAGACAAGAGAGCATATCCTTCTTGCCCGCCAGGTAGGTGTACCCTCAATAGTTGTATTTTTGAACAAATGTGACATGGTGGATGACGAAGAATTGATCGAGCTGGTTGAGATGGAACTTCAGGAGCTTCTGGATACCTATGAGTTTCCTGGAGATACAACACCGATAATCCGGGGCAGCGCGCTTAAAGCACTTGAAAGTGATGATGTGGACAGTGAAGAGGTCAAATGTGTCTTCGAACTTCTTGACGTCCTTGATTCTTATGTGCCGGAACCTGAAAGAGATATAGCAAAACCATTCCTGATGCCCATCGAGGATGTATTCAGTATTTCAGGCCGCGGAACAGTTGTTACCGGAAGAATTGAACGTGGTATTGTTAAAACCGGTGAAGAGGTAGAGATCGTAGGTATTAGAGATACAGCCAAGACCGTATGTACCGGGGTTGAGATGTTCAGAAAACTTCTTGATCAAGGCCAGGCAGGAGACAATGTAGGGCTTCTTCTTCGCGGAACCAAACGGGATCAGGTAGAAAGAGGTCAGGTTGTATCCAAACCTGGGACAATCAATCCTCATACAAAGTTCAAAGCAGAGATGTATGCATTGAGTAAAGAGGAAGGTGGTCGTCATACGCCGTTTTTCAGTGGTTACAGGCCTCAGTTTTTTTTCAGGACAACAGATATTACAGGTGTGTTGACACTGGACGAAGGCGTAGAAATGATCATGCCCGGAGACAATGCAACCATTAATGTAGAGCTGATTAATCCCATTGCAATGGAAAAAGAACTCAGGTTTGCAATCAGGGAAGGTGGACGTACTGTTGGTGCCGGTGTTATCGGTGAAATTGTAGAATAAGTTAGGAAGAACATTTCTATCATGTTGAAAACTAAAATTAGGATCAGGCTCAAAGCATATGATCATAAACTTCTTGATCAATCTTCAGTAGATATCGTTGATACTGCAAGGAAAACCGGTGCCAAAATTGTTGGGCCGGTACCTCTTCCGACACGTATAAACAAGTTTACTGTATTGCGTTCCCCCCATGTGAATAAAAAATCACGGGAACAATTTGAAATCAGAACGCATAAAAGAATGATGGATATTCTAGAACCAACCCAGCAGACAGTTGATGCGTTAATGAAGCTTGATCTTTCGCCGGGTGTGGACGTAGAAATTAAATTATAGTTCAATAACAGGAACCAATTATGAGTGCATTACTTGGAAAAAAAATCGGAATGACCAACGTCTTTTCCGCAGATGGAAAGCTTGTTCCTGTTACAGTTTTGCAAGTCGGGCCATGTGTTGTTACCCAGGTTAAAACAAAAGGAACTGATGGGTATAATGCTCTTCAACTTGGATTTGATGAAAAACCGGTTGAAAAATTGAATAAACCCATGGCTGGACATTTGAAGAAAACTAGTGATAAGGGATTTTGTGTTTTAAGAGAGTTCAGAACCGATGATGCTGAAATAGTTGAACCAGGTGCAACCATCGGAATTGATATATTTGTTATTGGCGACAAAGTAAATATATCTGGAATTTCAAAAGGGCGCGGTTTTCAGGGAACCATTAAACGGCATGGGTTTAGCCGCGGTCCTGAAACACATGGTTGTAGAAATCATCGAAAACCAGGGTCGATTGGAAACAGTGCCTGGCCGGGAAAAGTTATTAAGGGAAAGAAACTTCCGGGTCATATGGGCACAAACAGAGAGACTGTAAAGAATCTCACAATTGTGGATATTAGGCATGAAGATAACCTCCTGTTGATTAAAGGCCCAGTGCCTGGTTTTAAAACAGGAATATTGGAAGTGTTAAAGATTGATAAAAAGTAGTGAGATTTGAGTAATGAGATTTGAGATTTCAGAAGTGATGAGTAAATGTCTGTAATTTGTTCTTCACGACTCAAGAGGTCAGAGCTCACAACTTAATATAGGATTAAAATGCGGCTATGGGTATTGCAATTTTATCGCAGTGATGCATAGCTGATCAAAATTTATGAGGAAGAATATGGCTACTGTAGATGTATTAAACAGTGCAGGTAAAAAAGTGTCTGAAACTCAGCTTTCTGAGGAGATTTTCAACACACCCATTAAAAAAAGTGTTCTTCACGAGGTTGTTCGGTCCCAGCTTGTTGCAAAACGAGAAGGGACGGCTGCGTGTAAGACCAGGGGTATGGTGAGAGGTAGTACCAGAAAGTTGTTTAGACAGAAAGGGACCGGTAATGCACGTGCCGGCAGTGTAAAATCTCCTTTAAGAAAGGGTGGTGGAGTTATTTTTGGGCCGTCTCCAAGATCCTATGCGATCAAGGTACCCAAAAAAGTAAGAAAACTTGCCCTGAAAATGGCGCTAAGCTCAAAGGTGGAGGATAATACCATTTATATAATTGATGATTTCAATCTTGAAACCATCAAGACCAGGGAATTTGTCAATGTACTCAATGCATTAGACCTTTCTGACTTGTTGATTGTTTCTGATGCCGAGGAAGCAACTCTTTTGCTTTCTTCCAGAAATATTCCAGATGTCAAAGTGATAAAAACCGAGGGTCTCAATGTATATGATATTTTAAAGTTTAAAAACCTTCTTTTAGTAGAATCGACCATTAAAAATATCGAAGGGAGGTTGAGTTAAGATGGAACAATATGACATTATTAGAGGGCCAGTAGTTACAGAAAAAACTACCCTTCAAAAAGAATTGAATAACCAGGTGACACTCAAAGTTGATAAAAGAGCAAATCGGGTTGAAATCAAAAACGCTGTTGAGAAAAGTTTTAATACCAAGGTAAAGCAGGTCAGAACCTTACAGGTAAAAGGAAAAATAAAACAGCGAGGCAGAATCATTGGCAAAAGAAAAGATTGGAAAAAAGCAATAATTACACTGATGCCAGGACAAAGAATTGATTTTTTTGAAGGTGTTTAAAGAGGTATATATATGTCAACAATAATTAAGACAAAGCCGACATCTCCCGGACGACGCTCTCAGGAATATCTTTCTTTTGAAGAAATTACCAAAACCAAGCCTGAAAGACAGCTAACTAAAAAGCTAAATAAACGTGCCGGTCGTAACAGTTATGGAAGAATTACATCTAGGCACAGGGGTGGCGGAGCAAAAAAGAAGTATCGTATAATTGATTTCAAAAGGGATAAAGATGGTATCCCGGCAAAGGTATCAGCCATTGAGTATGATCCGAATAGAAGTGCGAGAATTGCTCTTCTGGTTTATGCAGATGGTGAAAAAAGATATATTTTGGCACCTTTGGAGGTAAAAGTCGGTGATATCCTGGAAACTGGATCAGAGGCTGATATTAAACCGGGTAACTGTATGCCCCTTGAAAATATTCCTTTGGGTACAAGAGTTCATAATATTGAATTAAAAGAAAACAAAGGTGGGCAGATTGTCAGAAGTGCTGGTGCTTATGCACGGCTTATGGCAAAAGAAGGAACTTATGCTCAGGTTCTCCTGCCTTCAGGTGAGGTAAGGATGATTCACCTGAAATGTAAAGCCACTGTTGGTAGAGTGGGTAATGAGAAACATGGTGACGTAAAGATCGGTAAAGCAGGTCGTTCCAGGTGGATGGGACAAAGACCCTCAGTTCGTGGCGTGGCCATGAACCCGGTTGACCATCCTATGGGTGGCGGTGAAGGAAGATCTTCAGGCGGTAGACAGCCTTGTACCCCCTGGGGTGTACCGACAAAGGGCAAGAGAACCAGAAATAACGCCAGAACTGATCAATATATTGTTAAAAGAAGAGCCAAGAGAAAATAGGTAAAAATAAATAGGTGATAAATTATGCCAAGATCATTAAAAAAAGGACCATATATTGCACCACAGCTTTTAAAGAAAGTTTTGGAAGCAAGTAAATCCACACGCAACAAAGTTATCAAAACCTGGTCACGCAGATCTACTATATTCCCTGAAATGGTTGGTGTGACATTTGCTGTACATAATGGTAAAAAATTTATACCCGTCTTTGTTTCAGAAAATATGGTCGGTCATAAGCTGGGAGAGTTCTCACCGACAAGGACATTTTGGGGTCATGCAGGAGATAAAAAATCCAAGAGATAATCTCTTGTTCGATTAAAGGATATTGATATGGAAGTTAAAGCAACTACAAGATACACAAGAATTTCACCATTAAAGCTTCGGCTGCCCATTGTTGAAGTAAAAGGTAAAAATGCCGGACAAGCTCTGACGCTTTTAAAGTTTATGCCGCTCAAGGCCGCAGGAATTATTTATAAAACTTTACAGTCAGCTGTTGCTAATGCCGAGCATAATAATGAGCTTGATGTGGATAAGCTGGTTGTAAAAAATATTTTTGTTGATCATGGTCCTACCATGAAACGGTTCAGACCAAGAGCCAGGGGAAGAGCAGCCAGAATTTTGAAAAGAAGTAGCCACTTAACAGTAATTGTTGAAGATATTGACAATAGGAGGAAATAAGCTTGGGCCAGAAAGTACATCCTACCAGTTTAAGATTAGGCATCATCAGGACCTGGGATTCCAGATGGTATGCAGACAAAGATTATGCCTCTTTTGTTGAAGAAGATTTCAAAGTCAGAAAATTTTTGAAAAAGAAGCTCTTTCATGCTGGTATTTCAAAAATCGAAATAGAACGATTTTCTAAACAAATTCGACTTAGAGTGTTTGCAGCAAGACCCGGTATCATTATCGGGAAAAAAGGATCAGATATTGCTCTTCTCAAACAGGAACTTGAAAAAATGCTAAACCCTTCGGTGCTGATTGATATCAAAGAAGTCAGACGGCCTGAAATTGACGCTCAACTGGTAGCAGAGAATATAGCCCTTCAGCTGGAAAGAAGAATTGCTTTCCGGCGAGCGATGAAGCGAAGTGTGTCCTCTGCCATGCGGTTTGGCGCAAAGGGAATAAAAATCATTTGTGCTGGTCGCCTTGGAGGTGCTGAAATGGCAAGAACCGAGTGGTATAAAGAAGGTCGTATTCCTCTTCACACATTAAGGGCTGATGTTGAGTACGGTTTTACCGAAGCAAAAACCACATACGGTCTCATTGGAATTAAAACCTTTATATTTAAAGGTGAAGTATTAAATCCTGGTGAACAAGCGTTGGAAAAATAAAGGCGATTAGGAGAGATGAAAAATGCTTAGTCCAAAAAATGTAAAATTCCGCAAACAGTTTCGTGGCAGAACAAAAGGCTCACCAGACAGAGGTAATACGCTTAGCTTTGGTGACTTCGGCCTCCAGGCAACTGAATGCGGTTATGTAAATGCAAGACAGATTGAAGCAGCAAGGGTTGCCTTAACCAGGCATGCAAAAAGAGCGGGCAAAAGTTGGATAAGATTTTTTCCTGACCATCCTGTTACCAAAAAACCAGCAGAAGTCAGAATGGGGAAAGGTAAAGGCGCAACAGATGCTTGGGTTGCCAGAGTAAAACCTGGTAAAATTCTTTATGAGATGGAAGGGATCTCAAGAGAAGTTGCCATAGAAGCCATGAAACTTGCCGCCAGAAAACTTTCCGTAAAAACCCGTTTTGTGGAAAGGAGTAAGTAAACATGAAAGCTAGTGAAATTAGAGAGATTGGAGCAGATAAGATTAAAGAAAAGCTTGTTGAATTAAAGAAAGAGCTTTTTAATCTTCGCTTTCAAAACAATGTCGGACAGCTTGAGAACACAGCGACACTTTCAAATGTCAAAAAGGATATTGCAAGATTTTACACAATATCTAAAGAAATGAATGTAAATATTAGCTAATTTGCGAAGAAACTACTATGGAAAATATTCAAAAAAATAAAAGAGAGCTGATAGGTCTTATTGTATCAGACAAAATGGATAAGTCGGTAGTTGTTCAGGTCGAAAGATTTGTTCAGCACAAGGTTTATAAAAAATTTATGAAACGGTATAAAAAATACCATGCTCATGATGAGATCAATGAATGCAGGATCGGTGATACAGTTAAAATTATCGAGACAAGACCTTTGAGCAAGCTAAAACGTTTCAGAGTCACTGGAATCGTTAAAAAAACCGTTTGATTAAAGGAGTTGAGAAATGATTCAGAGTGAAACTAGATTGACTGTGGCAGACAACTCCGGTGCAAAGGAATTGTATTGCATAAAGGTACTAGGCGGATCCAAAAGACGATATGCCAGCATTGGCGATATCATTACCTGCTCTGTTAAAGAAGCTATTCCCAATGCAAAAGTTAGCAAGGGAGACATTGTTCAGGCGGTGATTGTCAGAACCAAGAAGGAAATATCCAGGGTCGATGGCTCAATGATCAGATTTGATGATAATTCAGCTGTTATTTTAACAAAATCAAATGAACCGGTTGGTACACGTATCTTTGGTCCGGTAGCAAGAGAGTTAAGGGCAAAACGATTTATGAAAATTGTCTCTCTGGCTCCTGATGTTCTTTAATTATCAGGTTATTGGAGAAAAATCGTATGGAAACAATGAAAATTAGAATAAAAAAAGAAGATAAGGTTAAAGTGCTGACCGGCAAAGATAAGGGCAAAATCGGTAAAGTGCTGAAAATCATTAAAAAGACAAACCGGGTTGTTGTTGAAAATATGAATGTGGTTAAAGTTCATCAGAGACCAACACAGGGGAATCCACAAGGTGGTATCGTGGATAAAACCATGCCGATTCAAATTTCCAACCTGATGGTTATGTGCAATGCATGTGTTAAACCAACAAGAATTGGAATGAAACTATTGGAAAATGGAAAACGGGTAAGAATCTGCAAAAAATGCAATCAGCAGATAGATTCTTAAGACCAAAGGCGGAGAGAATACATGTCAACCCTTAAGGAAAAGTATAATAACGAGGTTGTTCCTCAGCTTCAGAAAACCTTTAATTATATAAATGAATTACAGGTGCCAAAGCTTGAGAAAATTGTGTTAAACATGGGGCTTGGAGAAGCGGTAAGAAATCCCAAGATCATTGAATCAGCTGCATCTGAGCTGGCATTGATCGCCGGCCAGAAAGTAGTCGTTACAAGAGCAAAAAAACCAATTGCAAATTTTAAACTTCGGGCTGACCTTCCTATCGGGTGTAAGGTCACATTGCGCCGTAAAAAAATGTATGATTTTTTTGAGAGACTTGTAAATATTGCTTTACCACGTGTCAGGGATTTTCGAGGAATATCGCCAAAAGCGTTTGATGGCAGGGGCAATTACAGCCTGGGTATTACAGAACATATCATATTCCCAGAAATAGATTATGATAAGACCGAAAGTATTAAAGGTCTTAACATTACTATTGTAACGACAGCTAAAACTGATGAGGAAGGCAAAGTATTCTTGAAGTTGTTGGGAATGCCTTTCAAAAATTAAGGATCTTAAGGAGGAAAGCTTGGCTAAAAAAGCTTTAATCATAAAGGCGCAGAGAAAACCAAAGTTTTCAGTACGTGCATATAACAGATGTCCCTTATGCGGTAGACCAAGGGGATTTATTAGAAAAGCTGGTATTTGCAGAATTTGTTTTAGGAAGCTTGCATCCGAAGGCAAGCTGCCAGGCGTTACTAAATCAAGTTGGTAAGGCAAAAACTTTTTAAACAAAATTATATCAGCGGATTTTAAGGAGATTTTAAATGGCAAGTAGTGATCCAATTGCAGACATGCTGACAATCATAAGAAATGGTGGTAAAGCAGGGTTTGTTAAGGTGGATATCCCCGGATCAACAATTAAGTTGGCAATGGTGCGGGTGCTTAAAGAACAAGGATATATCAAGGACTTTAAATTTCTTGAGAATGAGACACAAGGAAGTATTCGTGTCTACATAAAATATGTATCTGAGGGAAAATCCACAATTTTTGGTATTGAAAGAGTGAGCAAACCATCTTGCAGGGTTTACTATAAATCAAAACAACTAAAGCCGGTTTTAAATGGCCTGGGCATATCTATTGTCTCAACATCCAAAGGATTGATGACAGATAAACAGGCTAAAGAAGCAAATGTCGGTGGTGAAATTCTTTGTAACGTATGGTAGTACAGGAGTAATATATGTCTAGAATAGGAAAAAAGCCGATACAGCTTCCAGATAAGGTCCAAGTTGCTCTAAATGGTGATATGATTTCAGTCAAAGGACCTAAAGGGCATCTTGAACGACAACTGCATCCGGCTGTCGAAATAAGTATAAATGATGATATTGTAACTGTTAAAACAGATGCAGGCGACAAGAAAAAGGTGGCTTTGCAAGGGTTATTCAGATCCCTGATTTTTAATATGGTGACCGGCGTTACTACCGGATATGAGAAAAAACTTCAACTTTCCGGTATTGGTTATCGTGCAGAAATAAAAGGAAACAGTCTTATACTCAATGTTGGATATTCCAACCCGGTTGAATTTACACTTCCCGAGGGGATTTCTGTCAATGTTGAAAATAATACCCAGATTATTTTATCAGGAATCAATAAGGAAACGCTCGGCCAGGCAGCGGCAAACATAAGAGATATTAGACCGCCTGAGCCTTATAAAGGCAAAGGCATTATGTATGCAGATGAAAGAATTATGAGAAAAGCTGGTAAGACTGCAGGCAAGGACTAAAAGGCGGGGATATAAGGATTATGGGAAATACAGCACCAAGGCTTAAAGCAAGGCTTAAAAGAAAAAAAAGAGTTAGAAAAAATATTTTTGGTAATCAGGATCGTCCACGGTTAAGTGTGTTCAGAAGTTCAAAGCATATATACGCCCAGATTGTTGATGATATCAGCGGCAGCACACTTGTATCTGCATCTACCATTGATAATGAGTATAAGGAGCATAAGGTAGAGGGCAAAAAGGTTGACATTGCAAAAGCAGTTGGAAACCTTGTCGGCAAGAGAGCTCTTGATAAAGGAATTAAAAAAGTAGTCCTGGACAGGAACGGATTTTTATATCATGGGCGCATAAAAGCGCTTTCAGACGGAGCCCGTGAAGCCGGTTTGAATTTCTAATTAAGGAGGAACACCATTGGCAAGACAGCAGATGGAAGATAGTGGATTAATTGATAAGGTTGTCAGGATCAACCGTGTTGCAAAAGTTGTAAAAGGCGGTAGAAATTTCAGATTTAGTGCACTTGTCGTTGTTGGTGACGGTGAAGGCAGTGTTGGTTACGGCTTGGGAAAGGCAACAGAAGTACCTGAAGCAATTAAAAAAGGCCTGGAAAAGGCAAAAAGAAATATGGTTAAAATTTCTTTACTCGATGGAACGGTTCCTTTTGAAGTAGTTGGAAAAGCTGGCGCTGGACAAGTATTGTTGAAACCTGCTTCTCCTGGTACCGGCCTTATTGCAGGTGGCGGAATCCGTGCAGTCCTTGAGGCAGTGGGAGTAACCGATATCCTGACAAAATGTATTGGAACACATAACACCCAAAATATTGTCCGAGCAACGATGGCAGGCCTTCAATCGCTTTGTACAAAAGAAGAAGTAGCAAAACGTCGTGGTCTTAGACCTGAAGATATATAAGAGGTTGTACAAATGACTGGTAGAATAAGAATTACACAAATTAAAAGCACAATAGGAAGATCTGCTAAACATGGTCGGATTATTCGTTCTCTCGGATTGAGAAAAATGAATTATATGGTTGAGCATAATGCTGACCCGGTTATCCTGGGACAGGTTAAAAAAGTGTCTCATCTCGTTAAAGTAGAGGAGGTGTAATATGCAGCTTCATGATTTAGCACCTGCACCCGGGTCCAGAAAAAAAAGAAAAAAAGTAGGCCGGGGCCCAGGCTCTGGTATGGGTAAAACTTCCACCAGAGGGCACAAAGGTCTGAAAGCAAGATCAGGCGGCAGTGTACGACCAGGATTTGAAGGTGGTCAGATGCCGATTTATAGAAGACTTCCTAAAAGGGGTTTCTTTAATATATTTAAAACAAATAATGCTGTTTTAAATGTAATAGATCTGGATAGATTTGAAGATGGCGCAACGATTGATATTGATGCTTTAAGAGAAGTCGGCATGGTAAAAGGCCGCCGTGATGGCGTTAAAATTCTTGGCATGGGTGAAATAACCAAGAAATTTTTTTTGAAAAATATTATTGTTTCCAAGACTGCCAAAGAAAAAATTGAATCCACCGGCGGAAGTATTGAATAACTATATAATAGAATTGATGTAAGGGACCTATAGATGATCCAGAACAGCTACCAAAATTTATTTAAACTTCCTGAGCTTAAAAGAAAGATTTTCATTACACTAGCATTGCTGTTTGTTTACCGTGTCGGGATTCATGTCCCAACACCAGGGGTTGACGGCGCAGCACTTTCCTCTTTTTTTGCTGCAGCTGAAGGAACTTTATTTTCCATGTTCAATATGTTCTCAGGTGGTGCATTGGAAAGATTTTCCATATTCGCATTAGGAATCATGCCTTATATCAGTTCTTCCATTATTTTAGAACTGATGACGGTAGTTGTACCGCACCTTGCACAGCTTAAGAAAGAGGGTGACGCAGGTCGTAAAAGGAAAACCCAATATACTCGATATGGGACGGTTATTCTGAGTATTATCCAGGGGTTGGGTATCAGTGTGGGACTAGAATCCATGACATCCCCTGCTGGTGTTGCGATTGTTCCATATCCAGGGTGGGGATTCAGATTGGTCACCATCATAACTCTTACAGCTGGTACGTCCTTTATCATGTGGCTGGGAGAGCAAATTACGGAAAGAGGAATCGGAAACGGTATCTCCCTGATTATTTTTGGTGGTATTGTTGCACAGATGCCATCTGCAATGGGTAATACCGTACGGCTGATGACAACTGGAGAATTGGGGATTTTTGCAATTCTTATCCTCATTGTTCTCATGGTTGCTGTGATCGCTGCAATTATCTATATGGAGCAGGCACAGCGAAGGATACCGGTGCATTATGCAAAACGAGTTGTTGGTCGAAAAATGTATGGTGGGCAAACCTCTCATCTTCCATTAAAAATAAATACCGCCGGTGTTATACCGCCAATTTTTGCATCTTCTATCATTATGTTCCCGACTACTTTGGCACAATTCACCAATTTGCCAGTTATGACAACCGTGGCAGCCATGTTCAGTCCTGGGACGATTTGGTATTATCTTCTTTATGTAGGATTTATTATTTTCTTTTGCTTTTTCTACACAGCAGTACAGTTTAATCCTGAAGATGTTGCCGAAAATATGAAAAAGAATGGCGGTTACATTCCAGGTATCAGGCCTGGTAAAAGTACATCTGAATACATTGATAAAGTGCTTACAAGAATTACCCTTGGTGGCGCATTGTATGTGTCTGCTGTCTGTGTTCTGCCAACCTTATTGATGAGTAAGTTTAATATTCCGTTTTATTTTGGGGGTACAGCCCTTTTGATCGTTGTGGGTGTGTCCATTGATACCATATCCCAAATAGAGTCTCACCTGATTACCGGTAATTATGAAGGCTTTTTGGGAAGATCCGGTAGCAAGAGAATAAAAGGCAGATCCTGAAACGGTCTAAACTGATTGGAGATTTTTAAACTATGGCAAAAGAAGAACCTATTAAAGTTGACGGGAAAGTACTTGAGACATTGCCTAATGCCATGTTTAAAGTGGAACTTGAAAACAAGCATGTATTGTTAGCACACATCTCAGGTAAAATGAGAATGCATTTTATCAAGATTCTACCTGGAGACAGGGTAACTATAGAAATTTCACCCTATGATTTAAGCCGGGGTAGAATTACATATAGATATAAATAAATATTTGAGTTCATACGATATTAAAATATTAGATTAGGAGTTAGTGGATGAAAGTCAGAGCATCTGTAAAAAAAATTTGTAGAGATTGTAAAGTAATAAAAAGACGTGGTGTCATAAGGGTTATTTGTATTAACAAACGCCATAAACAGAGGCAGGGATAGGGGGAAAGAAATTTGGCACGTATCGCAGGAGTTGATTTACCAAGAGATAAGCATGCATGGATAGCTTTGACCTATATTTATGGAATAGGTAGAAATAGATCAAAGTTAATACTTGAAAAAACCAGCATTGATCCTACTACAAAAGCAAATGACCTGACCGAAACACAGGTTAACGAGATCAGAAAAGTCATTGATGCAGAGTATAAGGTTGAAGGTGAACTTAGAAGTGAAGTCTCCATGAATATTAAGCGGCTCATGGACCTAGGTTGTTACAGAGGATTACGCCATCGTAAAGGTCTTCCCTGTCGTGGCCAGAGAACCAGCACAAATGCTAGAACAAGAAAAGGTCCAAAAAGGACTGCGGTTAAAAAGAAAAAGTAGGATAATACAAAAGGTATAATAATTATGGCAAAAAAGTCTAAAAAAGTTGTATCCAAAAAACGGGTACGGAAGAATGTTTCTACCGGCATTGTGCACATTCAATCTACTTTTAATAATACAATCGTCACGATTGCCGATGAAAATGGAAATACTATTTCATGGTCCAGCGCAGGAGTTCAGGGATTTAAAGGTTCCAGGAAAAGCACACCTTTTGCAGCTAAGCTTGTTGCAGAAGATGCAGGTGCAAAAGCAATGGAACACGGCATGAAAAATGTTGGCGTATTTGTTAAAGGCCCCGGACCTGGTCGAGAATCCGCTTTAAGAGCATTGCATGCGCTTGGATTCAATATATCCATGATCAAAGATGTTACCCCGGTTCCCCATAATGGATGCCGTCCGCCAAAAAGAAGAAGAGTATAAGTTTACCGGTTTGATAAAGGAGAAAAACATTGTCACGTTATAGAGGTTCTGTTTGCCGACAATGCAGACGCGAAAATATGAAGCTTTTTTTGAAAGGCGATAGATGCTTTTCAGATAAATGCAGTTATGATAGAAGAGGCTATCCCCCTGGACAGCATGGGCAGAGAAGAAGTAAATTATCAGATTACGGAATTCAGCTCAGAGAAAAACAGAAAGTCAGAAGACTTTATGGAATTTCAGAAAAACAGTTCAGGATTTCTTTCAAAAAGGCCGATAGGCAAAAGGGAATTACAGGTACAAACCTTTTAAGCCTTTTGGAAACACGCCTTGATAATACTGTTTTCAGAATGGGATTTGTTAATTCCAGAAATCAGGGAAGACACTTTGTAAGACATAATCATTTCATTATAAATGGAAAAAAAGTAAATATACCGTCTTACCAGGTTAAAAAAGGTGATGTGATAGAACTTCGTGAGAAAAGTAAAAAAATTCAAACTATTTCAGATTCTTTGGATGCCATTGTAAGACGCGGTATTCCACAATGGCTTGAAATAAAAAAAGAAGATTATAAAGGCGAAGTTGTTGGCGTTCCGGTTCGTGAAGATATCACGCTTCCTATCCAGGAACAATTAATTGTAGAGCTTTATTCAAAATAGGTAATCCAGTATATGGTTTATCTCAATATTTATTCAGGAGATATAAATGTCATCTGAAAAACTTGCATATGTGAACTGGCGAGAGATGATCAAGCCTGAAAAGCTTGATGTTACAACAACTTCAACATATGGTAAATTTGTATGTGAACCCCTTGAAAGGGGATATGGTATAACTATCGGAAACTCACTGCGACGTATTATTCTTTCATCCATTTATGGCGCAGCTATAGTATCCGTTAAATTCGATGATGCGCTTCATGAATATAGTGTTATATCTGATGTTAGAGAAGATGTTTATGAAATCATCTTAAACCTGAAAGAGTTAAAACTCAGGGTTGATGACATTGAGGACAAAATATTAACATTGAATGTCAAGGGTGAATGCGAAGTCACGGGTGCAGATATCAAGAGCCCAGATGGAAAAATTGAAGTCCTTAACACTGAACAGCATATTGCCACACTTTCCAAAAATGGTATATTAAATATGACCATGGTTGTTAAAACCGGAAAAGGCTATGCTCTTGCCTCCGCTAACAAGGATGAGGATTCACCAATTGGAACCATACCGATTGATAGTGTGTTTTCTCCTATTAAACGCGTGAAATATGTTGTAGGAACGTCTAGAATTGGACATAAGACTGATTATGACAAGCTCACCCTTGAAGTATGGACCGATGGTTCTGTTACGCCGGATAATTCCATCGCATACGCTGCAAAAATTCTTAAAGAGCAAATGAATCCATTTATTAATTTTGATGAAGATATGGAACCCGACCATGCTGATTCAAATTCAAATGAAGCGGATAAAGGATTTAACGAAAATATTTACAGATCTGTGGATGAGTTGGAATTATCTGTCAGGAGTTCCAATTGTTTGAAAAATGCCAGGATCCACACCATTTATCAATTGGTTCAAAAAACAGACAGTGAAATGCTTAAAACGAAAAATTTTGGTCGAAAATCTTTAAATGAGATAAAGGAAGTCCTTACTTCCATGGACCTTACACTTGGCATGGACCTTGAAGGTTTTGAGCCACCAGAAGATGAGAACAATCAGGAAGGAGAATTCGTCCATGAAACATAGAAAATCCGTATTAAAATTAAACAGAACCTCAAGCCATAGAAAGGCTATGTTCAGAAACATGGTAACTTCTCTGTTCAAACATGATAAAATTAAAACTACCGAAGCAAAAGCAAAAGGGTTAAGAGGGATAGCCGATAAAATGGTGACCCTTGCAAAAAGAGGTGATTTGCACGCTAGAAGACAAGCTCTTGCGTTTATTCGGGAGAAAGATGTTGCCCATACATTGTTTAATGAAGTATCAGAAAAGTTTAATTCAAGACAGGGTGGTTATACAAGAATTATCAAACTTGGCCCAAGAAAAGGGGATGTTGCTCCCATGGTCCAGATTGAATTGATTTTCGATTGATATTCTAAACTTAAACCATTATAAAAACATTAAAATCCCTGGCATAAAAGTGCGCCAGGGATTTTTGCGTTTATTTTTCAGGCTGTAAAGCCGGTCAAAAGTATTTGTAACCTGGTTTTAAAACAAGGGTGCTCCACATGATCTATAATTTTAAAAATGATTATACTGAAGGGGTACATCCCCGTATCCTGGATTCATTAAAACAGACCAATCTGGAGCAGCATGAGGGGTATGGTGAAGACAGGTATTGCAGGGAAGCAATCGGTTTATTACGCCACAAAATTAAAAATCCAAGTGCGGATATCCATTTTGTTTCCGGCGGAACCCATACTAATGCCATTGTAATTCCATCGGTTTTAAAACCATATGAATCTGTTATATCAACCTTTACGGGTCATATTAACACCCATGAAGCCGGTGCGATTGAACATGCTGGACATAAGGTCAACGTGGTTGAAAGTTCAGACGGAAAATTGTCCTGCAAAAGTATCCAAACCGTGCTGGATGCCCACACAGATGAGCACATGGTAAAACCAAAACTTGTCTATATTTCAAATGCCACTGAAATCGGAACTCTTTATAAAAAAAATGAATTAGAAACCCTTTCCAGGTTTTGCAGATCAAAAGGATTGCTTTTGTACCTGGATGGTGCCCGCATCGGCAGTGCGTTGTGCTCACAAGACAATGACCTTACACTGGCACAATTGTCTCAATTGGTGGATGTGTTTTATATTGGTGGTACTAAAAACGGGGCAATGCTGGGAGAAGCCGTCATTATAATCAATGACAGCTTAAAGGAAGACTTCAGGTTCCATTTAAAACAAAAAGGAGCCTTACTTGCAAAATCAAGGATATTTGGACTTCAATTTGTGGAATTGTTTAAGGATGATCTTTTTTTCAGGTTAGCAGAACATGCCAATGCAATGGCATTGAAATTATCCCGAAGCATTGAAAAAATGGGATTTCAATTCTTAAGCAAGTCAGCTACAAATCAGATTTTTCCCATTTTTAAACAGGATGTGATAAATAGTTTGAACAAAAAATATGGATTTTATGTGTGGGAAAATATGGATGATCAACATGCAGCCATAAGGCTTGTCACTTCATGGGCCACAAAAGAGGAGGCCGTTGACAGGTTTATTGCAGATTTGGAAGCCGGCTTTTAATAATCACTTATTTTTTTTTGCCTTATAAAGTCGTTTGTCTGCTTCCTTTAAAAGAATCGCAGATGAATCCATGCCTTTTTCAAACACTGAAGAAAGTCCATGGCTTAGTTTAACGTAAAAACTTGTGTTGTCTGCAGCAATAATAGGATTACTTGCCAATTTTTGCTTCACCCTGCTGGTATAGATTTCCGCTTGATGTCTATTTGTGGAAGGCAAAATAACCACAAATTCATCCCCTGCAAAGCGAGCCACAATATCAGAATCCCTTTTCAGGCTGTTCAGGCAGTCGGCGGTATGACATAAGGCTTTATCACCATTGTCATGGCCATAGGTGTCATTGATGGATTTAAAGTCATCCAGGTCCAGAAAAAGAAGGACCAGGTCAATGTGATACCGTTTAGACCGTTGAAATTCTCTTTCAAGAATTCGTTCCATGACACCCCGGTTTAAAAGCCTGGTCAAAGGATCATGGAAGGCAAGAAATTTTAATTGCTCATGTGCGGTCACATTGGAAAGACACAGGGATGCCTTGAGCGCCAGTCGTTCCAATAAAGATGTGTCAATACCCGGCTCAAACCGGTTAACGTTTTTGTCCGCCTGGTTAATACTCCCCACGATGGTACCATCCATGGTGATGGGCGCAATGGCAATGGAACCGATTTCATATTCTGCTGCTTCGGGGATTAATGCACTGAATCTGTTTAGATTCTTATTGGATAGTAACGGTTTCAAACTGTTTTGGGTGATATTTGAAAATTGTTTTTCAGATATAAATGCCGTGGATGCCTTTAAGAGTTTTGAGTTCCTAATATTATGAAGGTACTCTGTAATATTGCTTTCCTCAATAATAGAGATCCATGTATAGGGAACAGAAAATTTAGAACTGATTTCAAATAATAATTTCTCAATAAAATCCTGAAAATTTAAAATGCTTAAAATACTGATTTCAATTTCATGAAATTTTCTGGCAATGATTTCGTTTTGTTTTAGACGTTCTAAAATTGTACTTGGAATTGTCATAGCTTCCGTTGCATGTTGATTGTTTTAATAATCCTTTTTTTAAGTTGCATGGCAGAGAAAGTCAATATGAATCATGGATGGTTTTGACTATTAATTATTTGTCAGCTTGTTCCCATTTTCTTGACTTTATAATTGACTTTGAATACAAGTGATTAGAATTAAAGATAATAAAAGGTCTAATCATTATGGAAGTCAAGTCTTATCGCTCCGGTGCCCTAGTTAAATTTGCCGCATTTGTCATTATTGTTGCAGGAATGAAAGCTGCTACAGTGTTGGTGGTCCCCTTTTTACTGGCTGTATTTTTATCCATTATTTGTGTGCCGCCGCTATTTTGGATGCAGAAAAAAGGCATCCCAGGCATACTTGGAATCCTTATCCTGATGTTTGGTGTGATCGCCATACAAATGCTTTTGGTGACACTTGTCTCTTCATCAATAGCAGATTTTTCAGGCAATATTCCCTTTTACCAGGAAAGGTTAAAAATTTTAACCTTTGAAAGTTTACAGCTTTTGTCAAAGCATGGTGTTGAACTTGAAATAGACAAGCTTGCAGAAATATTGAATCCAAGCCGCATTCTTAAACTTGTTGCAAACACATTGAATGGGGTGGGAGGTGTTCTGACCAATACATTTTTTGTATTTTTAACCTTTATTTTTATTCTTTCAGAAGCTGCCGGGTTCCCAAATAAATTGCGTGCGATTTTAAATGACAAAAATACTGATCTTGAAAAATATGCGCAAATCACAGCAGGTGTGAACCAATATCTGGGAATAAAAACACTTACCAGCCTTGGGACAGGAATTGCAGTTTTCATATGGCTTGCAGTTCAGGGAGTGGATTTTCCAATCATGTGGGGTGTTTTTGCTTTTTTGTTAAATTATATTCCCAATATTGGTTCTATCCTTGCGGCAGTTCCGGCTGTCCTGCTTGCCCTTATCCAGTTGGGACCAATGGCTGCAGGTATTGCTGCCATTGGCTTTTTAATTGTAAATATACTGGTGGGGAGTGTGATTGAGCCCAAGGTCATGGGCCAGGGGATCGGACTTTCCACCCTGGTGGTATTTTTATCTCTGGCTTTTTGGGGGTGGGTATTGGGTCCAGTGGGTATGCTGCTCTCCGTTCCCTTAACCATGGGAGTAAAAATTGCCTTGAGCGGTGGGGAATCCACAAAGTGGTTATCTATTTTACTGGGGTCAAATAAGGAAGCTTTCAAGCTGCTTCAAAAAAAAACAGAGAGGTGATTATTATCCGCCAATGGATGTCATATGGCTAATCGGTATACCTTTTGTGACCTGATCTGTTAATCCGTGAAACGCGGGTTTTTTTGTTAGTGTGTTAATAATGATTTGTTTTAATTCGTCGTCAGAGTCACCATTTCGAAGCGGATTTAAAATATCTTTTTCATAGTTATTTAACAGACAGGGACGTAACGTCCCCCTTGATGTCAGTCTCAACCGATTACACTCACTGCAGAAATGAGAACTGATCGGCGTGATAAATCCAACAATTCCCCTGGCATTTTCAATCTGGTATTTTTTTGCAGGCCCGTCATTGGCAGTGCGTTTGACAGGCGCAAGTTTTCCAAACCTGGATTCTATTTTGTCTTGAATTTCCCGGGTTAATATCTGTTGTTGTTTTTCAACGGCTGAATCTCCCATGGGCATGTATTCAATAAATCGGATATGAAAGGGATATTTTATTGTCAAGGCTGTCAGATCTTCAATTTCGTCATCATTAATTCCCCTTAAAATGACAGTATTGATTTTTATAGGTGATATTCCCAGGTCATGGGCGGAAAAAATGGCGTCCCTAACCTGCTGGAATCTATCCCGGCCGGTTATCCTGGCAAATTTAACCGGGTCCAGGGTATCAAGGCTGATATTCAAGCGTTTGATTCCAAGGGCGATGAGTTTTTTTATTTTTTCCCGGGTCAACAATGCCCCATTTGTGGTAATGGAAATGTCTTTAAGGCTTTCAATGGCACACAAACGTTCCAGGAATGAAAAGATATCCTTTCTGACAAAAGGTTCTCCCCCGGTAATTCTTACCTTTGTTATACCAAGTTCACAACCAAGTCTGGTAATCCTGAGGATTTCTTCGTACCTGGCAATTTTGTCATGCTCAATCACAGAGAATGGTGTGGATGGAACACAGTAAAGGCATTTGAAATTACACCTGTCTGTAACAGAGATGCGAAGATAATTAATGGGGCGGTTTCCGGCGTTCATTTTTTATTTTCCTTCATAGTATGCCAGCAATGAATTCACAAGTCCTTGAATGGTAAAGTCTTTTGCTTCAATGTCAGGTTCAATATCAAGAGATCTTGCTGTATCTGAGGTGATCGGCCCGATACTGGCGGTCACTACATTTTTTAACAATTTTTTAGCATTTTTTGATTCAAGCAGGGACATGAAATTAGACACAGTGGAAGAGCTGGTAAAGGTTATGGCATCAATGTCATTGTCTTCCAAAAGCGAGATAAGTTCTTTTTTCCCATCAGAATTGAGCCGGGTTTCATAGGCAACAACATCATTAACCTGAGCCCCCATTTTTGTCAATTCTTCAGGCAGAATGGTTCGGGCTTGTTTTGCCCTTGGCAGTAATACTTTTTTATCTTTTATTTCAACGGTTGAGAATGCATCAATCACACTTTCAGCCCTATAGGTTTTTGGCAGGATATCACTTAAAATGCCATAATTTTTCAGCCGTTCCTTTGTCACAGGACCGATACATGCAAATTTAAGGTGTCCCAATACCCTCACGTCATGACCCATATCAAATAAGACATCAAAAAAGAACTTCACACCGTTGACACTGGTAAACACAAGCCAGTCATAATCCTTTATATTTTCAATGGATTTTTTTAAAGGGGCTGTATCTTCAGGCGGAACGATTTGGATGGTGGGAATTTCAATGCAAAGTGCCCCAAGTTTGTAGAGCTTTGAAACAAGGTCACTTGCCTGGGCCCGGGCCCTGGTAACCACAATCCGTTTTCCAAACAAGGGTCTTTTATCAAACCATGCCAGTTCATCCCTTAAAGATACCACATGACCGATAACAATAATGGCCGGGGATTTTAGTTTAGCCTGTTTAACACGCTCAACAATTGTTTCAAGGGTACCTGTAACTGTTTCTTGCCTTGCTGTAGTACCCCATCTGACAAGAGCAATGGGGGTGTCTGACGGTTTGCCGTATTTAACCAGATTTTTTACAATATTTTCAAGATTTTTAACGCCCATTAAAAATACAAGAGTTGCATCGGATTTGGCATATACATCCCATTGCATGGAGGTATCTTTTTTGGTGGGATCTTCATGGCCGGTAATGAACGATACAAAAGACGTATGGTCCCTGTGGGTTATAGGAATCCCTGCATAGGCAGGTGCGGCAATTGCAGAGGTAACACCGGGCACCACTTCATAGGGCACTTTGTGGCTCAAAAGCATCTGAGCCTCCTCAGCCCCCCGGCCGAATACAAATGGATCACCGCCTTTCAGCCTGGCCACGTCAAACCCCTGCTTAGCCTTGTTCACCAGCAACAGGTTGATTTTATCCTGGGAAAGGGTATGGTCTCCGCCTTTTTTACCCACATAAATAATCTGGGCATCGCTTCTGGCATAATTCAGTAAAAAAGGAGATGCAAGATAATCATAAACCACAACATCTGCTGTTTCTATGCATTCTTTTGCCTTAATGGTTAAAAGACCTGGATCACCCGGGCCTGCACCAATGAGATATACCGTGCCTGTTTTATCTGTCATTTGCATTCAATTGCTCCAATATTTTTTTCCCGCCTTTTTCAAGGACCTTGACGGCAAGGGCCTGCCCGGAAGGTTCAACCTTATTGATTGGGGAAAGAAAGTGTTCTTTGATTAATTCTTTGCCGTCTTCCGAGGCAACAACGGCTGTCAGCAACACATCATGGCCTTTGATTTTTCCAAAACAGGCCACTGGAATATGGCAGGAGCCTTCTATCTGCTTTAAAAATGCCCGCTCGCCTGTTACACAGATCCGGGTGTCACGATGATCCAGCTTTTTCATGATCGCTGCAATATCATCATCATTGTCTCTTGTTTCGATGCAAAGGGCTCCCTGTCCCACTGCTGGAATCATAATAGTTTCATCCAGGTATTCTGTGATTGCGCTGTCCTGTCCCAGACGGCAAAGGCCTGCTGCAGCAAGCACAATGGCATCATAGTCCCCGGCTTTGAGTTTTTTAATTCTGGTATCCAGGTTGCCCCGGATTGATTCAATTTCTACATCCGGTCGGATATGCTTGATCTGGGAGGCACGCCTGAGACTTGAAGTACCGATTTTTGCCCCTTTTTTATAATCGGCTAACAGGCTATTGTCCTTTGAAATGAGAACGTCAAAGGGGTTTTCTCTTTCTGGGATGGCGCCAATGATAAGGCCACAAGGCAGCTCTCCTGGCATATCCTTCATGCTGTGGACAGCAATATCAATATCATTGTTTAAAAGTGCTGTTTCGATTTCCTTGACAAACAGCCCTTTTCCCCCAACCATGGCAAGTGGTCGGTCCGTGATCATGTCTCCGGTTGTTTTGATGATCTTTAATTCAACAATAAGATCAGGGAAAAGACGTTCAATCTCAGATTTGATAAAATTAGCCTGCCACAAAGCCAGCTGGCTTCCTCGGGTACCAATGCATATATTTTTTTTCATAAAATTTTATCCATTCCCGCAGGAAGAACAATTGGAAGATGAACAGCTGCCGCAGGCAGATGAACTCGATGATTTAACCTGGGTTTCATTGCCAGGCCCGGATGATTTTGATATAAATCCGCAGGCAGACATCAGCCGTGACAGATCCTGGCTGTTGCAAGAAGGACATTCAGGTGTTGAACCACCCATAACAAGGATTTCAAATCTTTTATCACAAGTCTTGCATTTATATTCATAGATTGGCATTTAATGACCTCGTCTTTATTTTATTTATTTGAACTCGTTAATATAAGGATTTAATTGAAGATTTTCAAGGCTGTATTTTTTCAGAGAGATTCAATCACACCTGCGGCAATAAGAGGGATCAGGATTTCATGGTGTCCGACAATGCTGAAACCTTTGCCTTTACCGAGGGTAGGGTGGTTTACCACATTGGTCATGGATAATGCCGGATCCGTTCATGGAAATCATGGTAAACACATTTTTTTCATCAGATCAATGATAATCGGAGACATCCCTGTTTTTATGACATGGCCGCTCATGGCAAAACAGACCTGTTTCTTGTTTTTTGCAGCAAGGCTGATGGCTTTTATAACGTATCGAAGATCATTGCCTGCCAGGATTGATGGCAGGGTGTTAAGAAAAGCTGAAAACCGTTGGCCTTTTTTCCATGGCGTTGAAAAGTCTTTACAATCAATTTTGCTTATTCTGTCCTTTATGGAATAGGTTTTAAGCCTGCTGTAATCCAGATGTTTAAATGAATCACTCATCGAAAAGAATCCTTTCTGTCAGGTCACATAAGATGTGAGCCAGCAGGATATGAACTTCCTGTATTCTTGCTGTTGTGTCTGAATCAACGCAAAAGGGGATATCGCTTAATGCTTTTAATTTGCCCTTATTCCCTGAGAAACCAATAATGGAAAGGCCGATGTCCTTTGCTTCTTTTACTGCTTTTATAACGTTGGGAGAATTGCCGGAAGTTGATATGCCAAGGGCAATATCTCCTTTGTTCCCCAGCGCCTGGATTTGTTTGAAAAATATATCTTCAAAGGCATAATCATTGCCGATACTTGTGATAATGGATGTGTCCGTGGTAAGCGCAATTGCCGGCAGCGGTTTTCTCTCCATCTGGAATCTGTTGACAAATTCAGCGGCAATATGCTGGCAATCTGCTGCACTGCCTCCATTTCCGAATAAAAGTATTTTCCTGCCTTTTTTAAAGGCCTGGGCCATCATGGCAGCACAGGATTCTATTTTTTCAATATTTTTTGCAAAAAAAATTTTTTTTGCAGTGATACTGTCTTCAACCGATTGTTGAATAAGGTTTTTCATAATTTTTTATTTCTTTCAATCTGTTTAATGATGCTGTTTTAATTTTTCTTGGGGGGGAAGGCAGGCATCTTTTATTTTTTTCTGGATGGTTTTCAACCTTTTTTTGAATTGTTTATTGTCAGGTTCAATGGCAATACTTTTTTGTGCAAGGGTAAGGGCAATGGTCAGGTTTCTTCCCTGAAGTTCAAGGGATTTTGCATATCCAGACAAAGAGGTGGCATCACTGGGATTCAGTTTGATAGCAGTATTAAATTCCCGGCCAGCTTTTTCAGGCAGATTTTTCTCCAGATAAATTTCACCTTTCATTCGGAAAGGCAGTCCTGATTTTGGGTTTATTCGGCTTGCCTTTTCAAGGTGGGTTAAGGCCTGGTCATGATGTTTTTTTTTAATTAGCAAATTCCCGAGTAAAAGCTCGACTTCAAAAATAGACAGTTCACTGCCCTGAGCTTTTTGTAAATAAAGGATGGCCTTGTCTATGTCTCCTTCAATTTGATAAAGAAGTCCAATATTGTAAATCACGATTAGTTCATCCGGATTTATCTTCATGGCCTTTTCAAATTCAAGTTTTGCCATGGTAAGTTTTCCCATGACACCGAAACACACCCCGAGGCTGTTTATCAGGTTAATGTTATCGGGTTCGATTTCAAGTCCTTTTTGATATTCTTTTGTCGCCTTTTCGCATTTATCCAGCTGATAAAGCCGATCACCACTGATATTCAGCGATGTGGCATCAAAAGGAACCATGCTGTAAGGTCCGAAAAAAGCAGCATGGTCGGCGGCTTTGATGGCATTGGCAAGGGTTTGTGATTTTGAAAAATCATGAAAAGGGAAGGTTGCAACCCCAATAAGAATATCTGTTTTAAGCTCTTTTGATAGTTTGTCTTTTAAAGATACAATAAGTTGAGAGGCATTTTTTTCATTTTTATAGCCCCAGAATGCCAGAGCAAATAAATCTTTGTTTAAGTTCTCCCAGATGCCTTTTTTATGATCCAGTAATGAGTTAAAGGCAGCTTCAAATGTATCTTTAGTTGTTTCCAGGATGCTGTCAGGCGGTGATGAGATTTGAATCACGGCAATAAAGAATTTTTTTCCCGGGATTTTTGTTTCTGACAGTCTTTTTTCAAAGGCATTAAGCTCGTCTGTTTTTTTAAGAAGAAGATCTCCAAAAAAGGTTTTCGGTGGCTTGATCTTAAAATCATCAGAATCGGTTTTCAGAAAATTAATTTCTTTTGAAGAGAATTTAGGGGTCATTTTTTTACCAGTATTTTGGCTAAAGTTGATGAAATAACGGTCTCCTGGCCGTCTTGAATCGTTCTTGGGTCTAAAATATATTTATTATCTTCTATCCTGCCGATAATGGATGGTGTTGAAAGACGCATGCGCATTTCAAGTTTGGATACTGAGATGTTTTTTGGTTTAATGGTTATGCACTGGGTCGCAAGGTCCAGTTCTGGAAAAGATCCACCCCCCGGTCTTGAATTCAGATGGACGACCTCAATATCAGCCAGAGCGCCTATTACCTCTTTAATGGTTTTGAATAACCGGTCTGCTTTTTTGCAAATATCTTTAAAAGGAATGGTCAACATTCTTAAGGTGGGTATTTTCTGGATGGCGGTATCCTCATCCCTGTAGAGTTTTAATGTGGATTCAAGGGCTGCAAGGGTCAGCTTGTCAATCCGCAAGGCTCGGGTTAGAGGATTTTTTTTGATTAGATCAATGGTCTTTTTTTGTCCGACAATTATACCGGTCTGGGGCCCTCCTAAAAGCTTGTCTCCGCTGAAGGTGATAATGTCTGCGCCAGTGCGGACCGAATCGGCAACAGTGGGTTCTAAAGGCAGGCCATATTTAGAAAAATCAATTAATGTGCCTGATCCAAGGTCTTCCATGACCGGTATATTCTTATCTTTCCCCAGCAGTACCAGGTCTTTTAAATCAACACTGGCAGTAAAACCTTCAATTTTATAATTACTGGCATGAACTTTTAAAAAAAGGCCTGTGCTATCAGACACGGCATCTGCGTAATCCCTTAAATGGGTCCGGTTTGTGGTGCCGACTTCCTTTAAGATGCACCCGCTTTTTGTCATCACATCCGGCACCCTGAATGATCCGCCAATTTCAACAAGCTCGCCCCTGGATACCACTACCTGCGTGTCCTCGGCAATGGTGTTCAACGCCAATAATACAGCCCCGGCATTATTGTTTACAACTATGGCACTTTGAGCGCCGGTCAGTTCACAGATCAGATCATCAACTGCTTCATACCGGATCCCTCTTTTACCGGTTTCAATTTTTAATTCAAGGTTGGAATAAGATTGGGCAATAGTTCTTATGTTATTCAAGGCATCTTCACATAAAAGCGATCGGCCAAGGTTTGTATGGAGCACCACACCGGTTGCATTGATGACAGGGACAAGTCTGGGCCTGACTTTTTCTTTGGCAAGGACGTTTGCCGCAAGCAGGATGGTGTCATGGTCTGTGCTGGTTTCAATATCTGCCAGGATATCCTGCCTTATATGGTCAAGGGATTTTCTTAAAGCATCAAGTATTACGCTCCTGGGGATGCCGATAAATCGATCATCCTTTTTGGCAAGATCCAGAAGATGATCAACACCTGGCAGGTGTTTAAGGCTGTTATGCTTGTCCAAAGGGGCCATTTTTACCTTTTTATTAAAAAATAGTACTAAATACCATTAATTCTCCAAAGCTTTCAAGCCTTATCTTAAGATTTTTTTATCTTAAGATTCCTTATACAGCGCCAATACCCCAGATCTTGCAAGTTTTTTAATGCCAAAGGGTTCAAGCAGGCCAAGCAGGTCATCAATGGTATCTTCGTCGCCGGTTACTTCAATAATATAATATTCAGGGCCAGTATCCATTATCCTGCCCTGAAAGGCTGTGATAATCCGATTCAAGTCTTGTTTTTTCCCCGGCGACACTTTAACACAGATTAGTGCCATCTCACGTTTTACAGCCTTTTTTCCGGTCATGTCCCGCAGCTTGATGACATTTACGAGGCGTTTAATCTGTTTTTTGCATTGTTCCAGCTGCAAAGGATGTGCCCTTGTTGTAATGGTGATCCTGGACATTTTAGGATTGGCTGTGGGCGCCCCGCAGATGGTTTCAATATTATAGCCCCGCCCGGCAAAAAGTCCTGCAATCCTTGCGGTTACACCGGGTTCGTTTTCTACCAGCATGGTAAGTATGTGTTTGTCTTGGTCCATAATGTTTTATAAAATTTCTGATATTAAAGGTTCAAAATAACTCTAAAATAATGTAAGCGCCTGAGAATTTTCAATAATGGCTATTTTTATCATGATTTTAATCAGTATCAACCCTGGCTGAATTTGTAAAGTTAAGAATTTGAAAATTACTTTAGACCTGTCAGCAACTTTTACGACTTTAAATTTTTTTATTACATAAAAGAAATCAGTTTTGGTGTGATGATTTTCATAAAAACATCGATCTCTTTAAAATCAGTATTGCTATATCTTTACTTCTGAATTAATTTAAAGCTTTAAACTTCAGGGAAAGACGAATAATGAGATCTGTTTTTTTGGTTATCCTGGCAAGTATGGTGCTGTTGTCCGGTTGTAAAACCTTTGAGGCAAAACCTGAGATTGCTCTTACATTGGGGATTCCTGATAGTTTTTCCATTGATGCAGGCAAAAGTGATGCTATTGAGGACTGGTGGTTAGTTTTTAACAGCGAGGAACTCAATGCTTTAATCAAAGAGGCAAAGGATGCCAATTTTGATTTAAAAATTATTAAAGCAAGGATAGCCCAGGCAAAAGCCAGAGTTGCAAAAGAAGATGCCTCTTTTTTCCCAAGCCTGGGGTTTTCAATAGGCGGACAAAAAACAGGGGTTAAAGTTAAAAAGACCCAGGAAAGCAGTTCTTTTTATGATAATAGTCATTCCTGGGATGGTTCTTTGAGCACTTCCTATACAGCTGATGTATGGGGGGAGGCAAATGCTGGAAAACAGGCCCAGGTTTTAAGCCTTGAGGCTGCAAATCAGGATTTAAGGGTATCTACCCATGACCTGACGGCAGATATTGCCGAAATCTGGATTGATATTATTTCTGCTCGAAACAAGAAGAGCATTTTAGATAATCAGATCAAAATCAACAAAACCTTGTTGGAACTTCAAACATTAAGGTTTGCCAATGGAAAGGCAAATGCCCTGGATGTGTCCCAGCAGCGGGAAGCATTGGCAGCGGCAAGTTCCCAGGTTCCGCTCCTTGAAAAACAGGAACAGCTCTTATTGAACAACCTGGCCTTTTTGTCCGGGACAACCGCGATTGGCATAGACCGGGTGAACACAAAAGTTTTGCCTGAACCAATACCGCTTTCCAGGGTTGGGATTCCGTCAGACCTCCTGGAAAACCGGCCGGATATCCAGGCTGCCAGGATGCGGTTGTCTTCATCCCAGTGGACTATTAGAGCCGCTAAAGCAGACCTTTTGCCATCCTTTAAACTGACAGCCCAGGCCCTGTTTTCAAGTGGCAAATTCGATCTTTTGTTTCAAAATTGGATCGCAACACTTGCCGGAAGCATTGCAGGGCCGATTTTTGATGGGGGGCTTCGGAAAGCAGAGGTAAAACGAGCCAAAGCGTTTGCCCTGGAACAATTAAATCTTTATGCCAGGACGGTTGCAAAGGCCATTCGCGAGGTTGAAGACCGCCTGGTCAGTATTCAAAAACAAAAGGCCTATATCAAATTGCTTGAAGAAGAGCTTGGCGTGGTAAGGCTGACCCTGAAAGATGCAATGGTGCAATACCAGAACGGGCAAAGCAGTTATTTGTCCTATCTGATTGCCTGGACCAGTATTGAGAGGCTGGAAAGACAATTGGTGGGTGAACGGGCAAGTATTCTTAAAGAGCGAATCGGCCTTCACAAGGCTCTTGGATGGAAATCTGCCCCTGAATTGAAATAAATTTTATATAGAATCGTATTGACGATATGTAGATGTGGAGTAAATAAGATGAGCGCTTTGAAAAAATGGGGTTATGTAGTCATACTGTTGATAAAAATCATTTTGCCCATTTGCTTGATTTTAGCAGGCGTCGCAGGGTGGAATTATTTTAAGTCCAAAGAACTGAAAATAAAACGAAAGCCGCCCCAAAGACAGGCCATTGTAGTGGAAACTATTTCCATGAAGCCAGGGAACTATATAAGTTCAGTCCAGGTCATGGGCACAGTCATGCCGGACAGAGAGATTATATTAAAATCCAAAGTATCTGGAGAAGTGATATCCATTTCTCCAAAATTTGTCCGGGGTGGGGTGATGCAAAAGGGTGAGACACTTTTAACGCTGGAAGATTCAGATTATAGGATAGAAGTCCAAAAAGCCCAAAGTGCACTTGATAAAGCCTTTTCATATCTTGCCATTGAAAAAGGCAGTCAAATGATTGCAAAAGAAGAACTCAAATTGATAAATGAAGCTTCCGAAGGCGTGGTAAAGGCAACAGACCTTGCCTTGAGAAAGCCCCAGCTTATCCAGGCAAAAGCTGAGGTTGACAGGGCCAGGGCTGATCTTGAAAAAGCTCAATTAAACCTGTCCCGGACAAAAGTTATTGTCCCGTTTAATGCCCTTGTCCTTGAAAAACAAGTCAATATAGGGTCACTTGTGACAACACAGGGGACACTTGCCACCCTGGTGGATGTGGATGCTTACAGGGTTGAAGCGCTGGTTCCGCCGGACCGGCTGGCTGCACTCAGGATCAGTGAAAAAACCGGTAGTGAGGCCATTATCCATTCCCAGTATTCAAAACAAACCTGGCAGGGTAAGGTTGTTCGAATCACTGGAAAAATGACCGGCAAAAGTCGTATGGCAGGGGTGATTATCCTGGTGCCCGATCCTCTGGGGTTGAAACACCAGGGAAAGATCCCGCAATTGCTGCTGGATGATCATGTGGCGGTTAAGATCCTGGGAAAACCCCTTGAAAATGTATTTTCCCTGTCAAGATCCATATTAAGGGATGGGAACACAGTCTGGGTTTATAATTCAGGTGTTCTTGAGATCAAGGAGGTCAGCCTTGCCTGGAAGGAAGACGGGCAGGTTTTTGTCAAATCCGGTATCAACTCAGGAGATGCAGTGATTACATCGGATCTGCCGGCTCCGGTAAAAGGTATGGCACTGCAGCTTTCATCAGGAGATCGTTCATGACAAACGCTGATCATGCTCCAAGCAGGGGATCTATAGCATGGATGGCCGGCAATTCAGTTGCTGCCAATCTGATCATGGCCGTGCTTCTTATTGGCGGGCTTTACATGGGGTTTCACATCAAGCAGGAAGTGTTCCCTGAATTCAGCCTAGATATTGTCAATATTTCCATTGCCTATCCAGGTGCCAGCCCGGAAGAAGTGGAAAATGGCCTTCTTCTTGCCATTGAAGAGGCCATTCAGGATCTGGAAGGCATTGATGAGATCACTGCCACTGCCAATGAAGGATATGCCTTTATCCGCGTAGAAGCCCTTGAAGGAACCAATATCAATCGCCTGTGGCAGGAGATCAAAAGTGAGGTGGACCGCATAGGCACGTTTCCATTAGAGGCCGAAGAGCCACAGATTTCCATTGCAGCAAGGAAAAGAGAGGTCCTGAGGCTCGCACTGTATGGGAATGCCTCTGAAACAACCATGCGGGCCCTGGCAGATCAGATCCGGGATGAGCTGCTCATGGATGAAGGAATTACCCAGGTGGAACTTGATGGAGTAAGGGACCGGGAAATCCAGGTTGCAATACCAAGGCAGACCTTGAGGCGCTACGGCCTTACCCTTCAGGACGTGGCGCTAACCATATCCAGAGCATCTGTGGAGCTTGGCGGCGGCAGCATCAAAACCCGTGGAGGGGATATCCTTTTACGGGTCAGAGATCGTAAAGATTATGCAAGACAATATGCGTTGCTTCCCGTCATTTCCCTGGAAGACGGATCAAGCGTTTTGCTTGAAGATATTGCCACTGTTACCGAAGGATTTGAAGAAACAGATAACTGGGCGTCCTTTAATGGCGAACGGGCTGTGATCATAGAAGTTTATCGGGTGGGTGACCAGACCCCTATCCAGGTGGCAACCTCAGGCAAAGCTATTGTAAAACGAATCGATGAATCCCTGCCCCAGGGGGTGGACCTGACCGTTTTAAGAGATCTTTCCAAGGTATTTGCCCAGAGAGCCGATCTCTTGCTTCGGAACGCCTATTTAGGGCTTGGCCTGGTTTTTTTTTTCCTGGCACTTTTTCTTGAAATCCGGCTGGCATTCTGGGTCAGCCTCGGGATTCCCATTTCTTTTTTAGGAGCTTTTCTTTTTCTTGCACCAACATCATTTTCCATTAACATTATCAGCATGTTTGCCTTTATCGTTACCTTAGGTATTGTTGTGGATGATGCAGTGGTAGTGGGAGAAAATATCTATTTTTGCAGACGTCAGGGAATGCCGTTCCTGGAAGCAGCTGTCAAGGGAACCAAAAGTATTGCCATGCCAGTGGTGTTCAGCGTGATAACCAACATGGTGGTATTTGTGCCCTTAATGTTTGTGCCCGGATTTATGGGAAAGGTGTTTAAAACCCTTCCTTTTGTGGTGATTGCCGTGTTCGCGGTTTCTTTGATTGAGAGCCTTTTTATTCTGCCGGCCCATTTAAGCCACAAAAACAGGCGGCCTTTGTTTTTCCCCTTAAATTATCTTGAAAAGTGGCAGGAAAAATTTTCCAGGTTTTTTGAAACTATTGTTAAAAAATATTATGGCGGGGCGCTGCTATTTTTTTTACGTTATCGATATGCTGTCATCGCCCTTGGTATTGCGTTGCTTCTGATAACGGCCGGCTATGTCTCTTCCGGCCGTATGGGTATGGAAATGTTTCCCAAGGTGGAATCTGATTATGCTTTTTGCGAAGCAGTTCTGCCCTATGGCACACCTTCTGATACCTTAAAAAATGTTGAACAGCTTCTTGTTCAAAAAGCCCATGAGGTTATCCAGGAAAACGGTAAAGAACATTTGTCAACCGGCATTTTTTCTCAGGTCAGGGACAACCAGGTACGGGTTAGACTTTATTTGACAGATCCGGATGTCCGGCCATTAAACACCTCGGAAGTGGCCAATATCTGGCGAAAAAAGGCAGGCAGGATACCAGGGCTTGAAACCATTACTTTTGAGTCGGACAGAGGTGGACCTGGGTCAGGTAAAAACTTGACGGTGAGTCTGAGTCACCGGGATATAAATATGTTGGACAGGGCAGGGGAGGACCTGGCCCAAAGCCTTGCCGGGTATTCCATTGTCCATGATATTGATGACGGATCTGCCAAAGGAAAGAAACAATTTGATATTACCTTGAGCCCTGCCGGAAAGCGTATGGGACTGACGTCCAGAGAAGTGGCCAATCAGATCCGCCATGCCTTTCAGGGAGTATCTGCGGTGAAGAACCAGCGGGGGAGAAGTGAAGTCACTGTCAGGGTTCTTCTGCCCGAGCAAGAAAGGATGTCGGAATTGACATTTGAAGAGTTGGTGCTGTTGGCGCCTAACGGAGAAATCCAACTTAGGAATGCTGTGGAAACCATTGCAGGCAGGGCATATACATCCATAAAAAGGACCAATGGACGGCGTGAGATCTCTGTTACAGCAAATGTCCGGCCCCGTTCCCAGGCAGAAAATATTGTAAAAGATATGGAAAAGGATATCCTTCCGGATCTTTTAGGTAAATATCCGGGGCTGTCCTATAGTTTTAAAGGACGTCAGGCAGATATTAAGGAAAGCATCTCCGCTCTTTTAAAAGGGCTTGGAATGGCACTGTTGTGTATCTTTGCCCTTTTGGCCATCCCGTTTAAAAGTTATATTCAACCCTTTATCATCATGTTCTGTATCCCCTTTGGCATGATAGGAGCTATTGCAGGTCATTTTATAATGGGATATTCCCTTTCCGTCATGAGCCTTTTTGGGCTTGTTGCCATGTCCGGGGTGGTGGTGAATGATTCTCTGGTTTTGATTGATTTTGCAAACCGCAGGTATCGTGAGGGGATACCTG